>Ga0209911_100037_pt1 | contig 214464 bp, 196 predicted proteins | sample FECB21metaG_FD_188301 | JGI IMG/M metagenome (GOLD analysis project Ga0209911, IMG submission 188301) | Cyanobacterial communities from the Joint Genome Institute, California, USA - FECB-21 (SPAdes) (version 2) | ecosystem: Environmental > Aquatic > Thermal springs > Hot (42-90C) > Microbial... | reverse complement strand
GCGAGTCCTGCAGCGGAACAAGGCCGATAACAATGATGATCCCTGTGATCGATTGAACGCTTGGCCCCCGCTGTGCGAACTACAGAATGGCCAGGGCGCAAGAGCCCAAAACAGGCCGGATATACGAGTGCAACCGTGCTGACGACAGGATCGAAAAGCTATTGCTCACTACTTGTGGGGAGAGTCCATATACCAGTTGTTAGACATGGGTTATGGCGCGATACGCGAGTTATCGGAAGTAGCAAAAGCCACCACACCCAAGGCTCGGCACGCCTCGGCAAGTAGTACCTGAAAATTTCTTTCGGATTTATCAGTCCACGACTGTCCAAACTGCAGTGTGAGGTGAGCTGATTCCACGGGCTCCCCGCTTAACATGAGTTCAACAGAAAAGTCATAGCCAGAATTGAACGCTCCCTCAGTACAGCCTGGAAAGGCATTGTTGAACACCTTGGATACGATATCCGTTGTTCCAAGCGGGGTAACGTCTTCAACTGCCGATATGTCATTAGCCGTCGGATCTGTAGGTTTCAAAATGATGATGTCGAAGCTCATTTGGTATACCTAACGTTTGGTTAAGGGGCGGGCTTTAGCCCGTCCCAGTGAGCGAAGCGAACGATTTGAACCAATTGTTATACGCTTTTCGATTTGGGGAGCCAAAAAGAAGCTAACAAAAACAGTAAAGTAACCAAGCAGAGCGCATTAGATATTTGTAGTTCAATTGGTATTTCTATTAGAGATGCTGCATCCCGCCCTCGCTCAACTAAACTAATAACTGACATGTTGGCTATAATTGTTAATAAGGTAAGGGCCAAAGCAGACCACTTTGCTATTTTATTGCCTTTATATAATAAAATTGAACAAAGAGCAAAAATGGCAGCCGGTATCAGGAACTCCCAATCGGTAGATATTCCTTTGTATAACCACGATAGAGAGATGCAGGCAACAAGAAAAGACGCAATTTTATCCATGCTGATTTTTTTGCCATGTGCGTATAACTACAAATTAGGCGACATAGGTGTCGCATTTCCACGCGACACTTGTCGCATAATCTTCCTTGTCGTCCTGCAAGTCCTTGTTTCGCTTGAGGGCGGTCGCGGCAAATGCGACAGCACCCAGGGAGAAACGCGACAGGAATGAGGGAAGCCCGAGCTGCCGGATCACTGCACCAACAGAATCAAGCCAGAACCTAGTCCATCCACAGCTAGGCTGTCCATGCGTCGTGGGCAAAATGCTATGCGGTTCGTTTTCCATGGGCGAGACGCGCGATCCAGGCCTTCTCACTGCCACCCACAAATTCTGTTAACACCCTTGTGGATAACCTTTGCAAAAGCGCTTCGCGCCTAGCATTCAAGCGGGTCTCATAAGGCCGTTCAGTTTTTGCCCAATGACGCTTTGCCGGCGTTATCACCTGGCGGAATATCTCTGCTAATCAATCACTTGTCTCGGGTTTCCAACAGCGGGGCAGGGCAGCGGCGGGTTGCCGAGCGTCGTGCACAGAATCTGGGGAAAGCGCTGTGGATAAGATGCGGGAAAACTCTTCCAGGCCAGGCGGGGCAAGGGTTGTGCGGGGCTGGTGATTTTTTGCTCGGTGTCGCGTCACCGTCATCTTTCGCGGCTATAGTGGCCGGTCGATTTGTCAGCTGCTGGAGCCCTTCGATGTCCGAGTCCCTTGAGCGTCCCACTCCGGTCAGCCTGCTGCAGGCCTTCTGGTTCTGGTTGAAGCTGGGGTTGATCAGTTTTGGCGGGCCGGCCGGGCAGATTTCGATCATGCATCAGGAGTTGGTGGAGAAGCGCCGCTGGCTGTCCGAGCGGCGTTTTCTGCATGCGCTGAACTACTGCATGTTGCTGCCGGGGCCGGAGGCGCAGCAGTTGGCTACCTATATCGGCTGGCTGATGCACCGCACCTGGGGTGGAGTGATCGCCGGGGCGCTGTTCGTGCTGCCGTCGCTGCTGATTCTGGTGGTATTGTCCTGGGTCTACCTGGTATTCGGCGACGTGCCGCTGGTGGCCGGGATCTTTTATGGCATCAAGCCGGCGGTGACGGCCATCGTGGTGCAGGCGGCCTGGCGTATCGGCGGGCGGGTGCTGAAGAACGCCTGGCTGTGGGCCATCGCGGCGGCGGCCTTCGTCGCTATTTTCGCCCTGCAGCTGCCGTTTCCGCTGATCGTGCTGGGCGCTGCGCTGGTGGGTTACATCGGCGGGAGGTTAGCGCCGCAGCATTTCGCCGTCGGTGGCGGCCATGGCGAGAAGGGCGGGGCGCATGCGCCAGCTTTGATCGATGACGACACGCGACTGGCGCACACGCATTTCCGCTCCAGCCGCCTGGCGTTGATCCTGCTGGTCGGCGCGGTGCTCTGGCTGTTGCCGATGGGCCTGCTGACCCTGGCGTTCGGTTGGCAAGGCTCGCTGACGCAGATGGGCTGGTTCTTCACCAAGGCGGCGTTGCTGACCTTCGGCGGCGCCTATGCGGTGCTGCCCTACGTGTATCAGGGCGCCATCGAGCATTACGGCTGGTTGACGCCGCGACAGATGATCGATGGCCTGGCGCTGGGCGAGACCACGCCGGGGCCGCTGATCATGGTGGTGGCGTTCGTCGCGTTCGTTGGTGCTTACGGTCAGCCGCTGTTCGCTGGTGATTCGGCCTTCGCCAGCGGGGCGCTGGCGGCGGTGCTGGTCACCTGGTTCACCTTCCTGCCGTCGTTTTTGTTTATCCTCGCCGGCGGGCCGCTGGTGGAGTCGACCCATGGTCAGTTGAAATTCACCGCGCCGCTGACCGGCATAACCGCTGCCGTGGTGGGGGTGATCCTCAATCTGGCTCTGTTCTTCGGCTACCACGTGCTGTGGCCGGAGGGCTTCGCTGGCACGTTCGATTGGGTGTCGGCGTTGATCGCCAGCGGGGCGGCATTGGCCCTGTTCAAGTTCAAGCGTGGGGTGATCGAGACCATCGTCGGTTGCGCCGTGGTGGGGCTGGCGACGCATCTGCTGCTATAGGGTCAGCGCCAGGCGCAGACGATCCCGATGCTGCAGGCCATTCTCGAACAGCGGTTCGGGGTAGTGCTGCAGGAAGTAATCCGGCTCCACCGCCACCACGCGAAAGTCGGCGCGCTGATAGAAGGTCAACTGGTGGCCGAAGCTGCCGGTGCCCAGCTCCAGGCGCTGCGCCCCGAGCTGCCGGGCCTGGTCGATGGCGTGGCGCAGCAGCAGGGCGCCTATGCCTCGGCCCTGCTGCTCGGGGGCCACGGCGATATTCATCAGCTCCCAGGTTTCGGCGGTCAGCGCCTTGAGTAGATAGACGCCGACGGTCGCGCCGTCCAGGCACGCGACCACGCAATGACTATCGTGCAGATAACCGGCGATGACATCTGCGCTGGGGTCAGCCTCCAGCAACAGGGCCATCGGCGCCTGATCGCTGGGGATGTTGTGCAGGCTTGGGGTGGTCATGACGAACCTTTGTTGAATAAGATTTTGGTTATAAATAAATCATTATTTATTCTTTTTGTTTCGTTTGCTTCCTGAGCATAGTGAGCACCACGCAAGCCACTGCCAAGGAGCACGATCATGAGCATCCGTCTGGGCGATATCGCCCCCGATTTCGAGCAGGATTCCAGTGAAGGCCGCATTCGCTTCCACGAATGGCTGGGCGATAGCTGGGGCATTCTCTTCTCCCACCCGGCCGATTTCACCCCGGTGTGCACCACCGAGCTGGGCTTCACCGCCAAGCTCAAGGACGAATTCGCCAAACGCGGCGTCAAGGCCATTGCCCTGTCGGTCGACCCGGTGGATTCGCACCTTAAGTGGATCGACGACATCAACGAGACGCAGAACACCGCGGTCAACTTCCCGATCATCGCCGATGCCGACCGCAAGGTGTCCGACCTCTACGATCTGATCCACCCGAACGCCAACGACACCCTGACCGTGCGTTCGCTGTTCGTCATCGACCCGAACAAGAAGGTGCGCCTGACCATCACCTATCCAGCCAGTACCGGGCGCAACTTCAACGAGATCCTGCGCGTGGTCGATTCGCTGCAATTGACCGACAACTACAAGGTGGCTACCCCGGCCAACTGGCAGGACGGTGAAGAGGTGGTGATCGTACCGTCGCTCAAGGATGAGGCCGAGATCGCCCAGCGCTTCCCCAAGGGCTACCGCGCGGTGAAGCCCTATCTGCGTCTGACGCCGCAGCCCAATAAGTAAGGATCGAGCATGCATGTCGTATTGCTCTCCGGCAGCCCTGCGGCGCGTTCGCGCACCGAAGTACTGCTGGACCATGTACGCCAGCGTCTGGAGGCGCAGCAAGTGGAAGTGAGCCTGCTGCGGGTGCGTGGTTTTCCCGCCGACGATCTGCTGCATGCGCGTTTCGACAGCCCGGCTGTCCAGCAGCTGCAGGCCGTGGTGGCCAGCGCCGATGGTCTGGTGGTCGGCACGCCGGTGTACAAGGCGTCGTTCACCGGCGCGCTGAAGGTGTTGCTGGATCTGCTGCCCGAGCGTGCCCTGGCACACAAGGTGGTATTGCCACTGGCCAGTGCTGGCAGCCCGGCGCACCTGCTGGCTGTGGACTATGCACTGAAGCCAGTACTGGCTGCGCTGAAGGCGCAGGAAATGCTCAGCGGCGTGTTCGCCGTGGACAAGCAGATCGCCTACCCGGAAGGGGACAGGCCCGCGCAGATCGACGACGAGTTGCGCGAACGTCTCGACGAGGCTCTGGAACAACTGGGCGTAGCCCTGGCGCGACGGCCGAAGCCGATCGATCCAAACCTGCTCAACGACCGGCTGGTGAACGCCCGCTGGAGTATTTGAAAGAGCAGCTACGAGCTTCAAGCTACAAGCTGCAAGTCGAAGCCAGAGCAACAGCGGGCACGCCCGCTTGCAGCTTGCGGCTGCTCCACCGCCTTACTCGCCCGCCAACGGGCAAGCAGGCCCCACACTCAATCTGCAAAGGAGGTCGCCATGGGCGCCAACACTTTGCGTCGGAGTCTGGTCGCCCTGTTTGCCGCGGCCATTTCCTTCGGCGCCATCACTCACGCTCAAGCCGAGACGCTGCGTATCGGTTATCAGAAATACGGCACCCTGGTGCTGCTCAAATCCAGCGGGGCGCTGGAGAAGCGCCTCGCCGAGCAGGGCATTGAGGTGCAATGGACCGAGTTTCCCGCCGGCCCGCAGCTGCTCGAAGGGCTCAATGTCGGCTCCATCGACTTCGGCACCACGGGTGAAACCCCGCCGGTATTTGCCCAGGCCGCAGGTGCCGATCTGCTCTACGTGGCATTCGAGCCACCTGCGCCGTTGAGTGAGGCGATCCTGCTGCCCAAGGGCTCACCGATCACTTCCGTGGCCGAGTTGAAGGGCAAGAAGGTCGCCCTGAACAAAGGCTCCAACGTGCATTACCTGCTGGTGCGCGCGTTGGAAGAAGCCGGCCTGAGCATCACCGATATCACGCCCGTGTACCTGCCGCCTGCCGATGCTCGCGCTGCTTTCGAGCGTGGCAGCGTCGATGCCTGGGTGATCTGGGACCCCTTCCAGGCTGCCGCCGAACAGCAGCTGCAGGCGCGCACCCTACGCGATGGCCAGGGCCTGGTGAGCAACCACCAGTTCTACCTGGCAGCGCGCCCCTTCGCCGAGAAGCATCCTGAGGTGGTAGCCGCGCTGGTGGAGGAAATTCGCAAGGTTGGTGAGTGGACGCGCGTTCACCTCGATGAAACCACTGCGCAAGTCGCACCGCTACTGGGACTTTCCCCCGAGATCACCCGGGCTGCGGTTGAGCGGCAGAGCTACGGCGCGCAGTTGATCACCCCTGAGGTGGTGAGCGCACAGCAGAAGATCGCCGACACCTTCAGCGAGCTGAAGCTGATCCCCAGGCGCCTGAGCATTGCCGAGGTGATCTGGCGGCAGCCGGCCAAGGTCGCCCAGGCCCAGTAAGCGCACCCTCTCCCCCAGCCCCTCTCCCGTGAACGGGAGAGGGGAGTCGATCGAGGTCGGCGGACGTTTCGGCGCCGCCGGCCAGCTCCCTCACCCCTTCGGGCTGAGGATCGGAGGCGGGGGCGACTTTCCCGGATTGCATCCGGGCTACGTCAACGATTTAGTGAAAGGAGACCACTTCATGAGCCTCAACATTTTCTGGTTCCTGCCTACCCATGGCGATGGCCAGTACCTGGGCACCGCCGCAGGCGCCCGCGCCGTCGACCACGGCTACCTGACGCAGATCGCCCAGGCCGCCGACCGCCTTGGCTTCGGCGGCGTGCTGATCCCCACTGGACGTTCCTGCGAGGACTCCTGGCTGGTGGCGGCCTCGCTGATCCCGGTCACGCAGCACCTGAAGTTCCTCGTCGCCCTGCGCCCGGGGATCATCTCCCCGACCGTGGCTGCACGCCAGGCGGCGACTCTGGATCGCCTGTCCAATGGCCGTGCGCTGTTCAATCTGGTGACCGGGGGCGATCCGGACGAGCTGGCCGGTGATGGCCTGCACCTGTCGCACGCCGAGCGTTATGAGGCGTCGGTCGAGTTCACCCGCATCTGGCGCCGCGTGCTGGAGGGCGAAACCGTCGACTACGCGGGCAAGCACATCCAGGTCAAGGGCGCCAAGCTGCTCTACCCGCCGCTGCAGCAGCCGCGTCCGCCGCTGTATTTTGGAGGCTCCTCCGACGCGGCGCAGGACCTGGCTGCCGAGCAGGTAGAGCTGTACCTGACCTGGGGCGAGCCGCCGGCTGCGGTGGCCGAGAAGATCGCCCAGGTGCGCGAGAAGGCGGCCAGGCAGGGCCGCACAGTGCGCTTCGGTATTCGCCTGCACGTGATCGTGCGCGAGACCAATGAAGAGGCCTGGGCGGCGGCGGATCGTCTGATCAGCCATCTGGATCAGGACACCATCGACCGCGCCCAGGCATCGCTGGCGCGCTTCGACTCGGTCGGCCAGCAGCGCATGGCCGCGTTGCACGGTGGCAGTCGCGACAACCTGGAAGTGTCGCCGAACCTCTGGGCCGGCGTCGGCCTGGTGCGCGGCGGTGCAGGTACTGCCCTGGTGGGCGACGGCCCGACCGTGGCGGCTCGGGTCAAGGAATACGCGGAGTTGGGCATCGACACCTTCATCTTCTCCGGCTACCCGCATCTGGAGGAGTCGTACCGGGTCGCCGAACTGCTGTTCCCGCATTTGGACGTGGCTCAGCCGCAACGCCCGGAGAGTCGGGGGTACGTCAGCCCGTTCGGCGAAATGATCTCCAGCGACATCCTGCCGAAGGCGGTTTCGGCGAGTTGAAAAGCGCCCTCTCCCCCAGCCCCTCTCCCGCAAGCGGGAGAGGGGAGCCGAACCGGACTCCGGACGAACCAGCGGCGCCGATCAGCCCCCTCTCCCATTCATGGGAGAGGGTTGGGGAGAGGGCTGATGTAGCCCGGATGTAATCCGGGGACACGGGTACGGCTAAATAGAATTCTTCGAGGCAACCATGAGCAACACGACCCTTCACAAACTGGCCCTGCGCGCTGCGCCCTGGGCCTTGCCGCTGGGGCTGCTGGCCGCCTGGCAGCTGGCGGTGGCCAGTGGCTGGCTCTCCAGCCGCATCCTGCCGGCGCCCAGCGCGGTGCTTGCCGCCGGCTGGCAACTGCTGGCCTCCGGTGAGATCTGGCGGCATTTGGCGATCAGCGGCCAGCGCGCTGGCATCGGCTTCGCCATCGGCGGCGGCATCGGCCTGCTACTGGGCTTTATCACCGGGCTGTCGAAATGGGGCGAGCGCTTTCTCGACAGCTCGGTGCAGATGATCCGCAACGTGCCGCATCTGGCGCTGATCCCGCTGGTGATCCTCTGGTTCGGCATCGATGAGGCGGCCAAAGTGTTCCTGGTCGCGCTCGGCACCCTGTTTCCCATCTACCTCAATACCTACCACGGCATCCGCAACGTCGATCCGGCGCTGGTGGAGATGGCGCGCAGCTACGGATTGTCCGGCTTCGCCCTGTTCCGTCAGGTGATCTTGCCCGGCGCGCTGCCCTCGATCCTGGTCGGCGTACGTTTCGCCCTCGGTTTCATGTGGCTGACCCTGATCGTGGCGGAAACCATCTCGGCCAGCGCCGGCATCGGCTACCTGGCAATGAATGCCCGCGAGTTCCTGCAGACCGACGTGGTGGTGCTGACGATCCTGCTCTATGCGGTGCTCGGCAAGCTGGCCGACGTCGCAGCCAGAGGTCTTGAGCGCGTGTGGCTGCGCTGGCATCCGGCCTATCAGGCCAAGGCAGGTGGCCAATGACCACATTGCACAGCATTCGCCAGGGCATCCCCTTGGCGATCGAGAAGATCGAGAAATCCTTCGGTGAGCGTCAGGTGCTCAAGGGCATCGACCTGCATATCCCGGCCGGGCAATTCGTCGCCGTGGTCGGCCGCAGCGGTTGCGGCAAGAGCACGCTGCTGCGCCTGCTAGCCGGTTTGGATCAACCCAGCGGCGGCCAGTTGCTGGCCGGCAGCGCTTCGCTCAACGCGGTGCGCGAGGACATCCGCCTGATGTTCCAGGACTCGCGCCTGCTGCCCTGGAAGCGAGTGATCGACAACGTTGGCCTGGGGCTTTCCGGCAACTGGCGCAAGCAGGCGGAAGAAGCGCTGGCGGCTGTCGGCCTGGCGGATCGCGCCAATGAGTGGCCGGCAGCACTGTCCGGCGGGCAGAAGCAGCGGGTGGCCCTGGCCCGTGCGCTGATCCACCGGCCGCGCCTGCTGCTCCTCGACGAGCCGCTGGGCGCGCTGGATGCGCTGACCCGGATCGAGATGCAGCAACTGATCGAACGTTTGTGGCAGCAGCATGGTTTCACCGTGCTGTTGGTCACCCACGACGTCGCCGAGGCGGTGGCCGTGGCGGATCGAGTGATCCTCATCGAGGACGGCCAGATCGGCCTCGACCTCGATGTGCGACTGCTGCGCCCGCGGCCACATGGCTCGCCGTTGCTGGCTGCGTTGGAAGCGCGTGTGCTCGACCGTGTGCTGGCGCAGCCGCAGTTGCCGACCCCACCGGAACCCGTATCACCGCTGCCCACGCAATTACGCTGGGCGTTGTGAGGCCGTAGTCCGGATGCAATCCGGGAGCGGTTGCAAGATTCCCCGGATTTCATCCGGGCTACATCAGTGGACCATCAGGAGAAACACCATGACCATCAAAGCCATCAACGTGCGCAACCAGTTCAAGGGCAGTATCAAGGAGATCGTCATCGGCGATGTGCTGTCGGAAATCGACGTACAGACCGCTGCCGGCATCGTCACTTCGGTTATCACCACCCGCTCGGTGCGCGAGCTGGAGCTGCAGGTGGGCAGTGAGGTGATCGCCTTCGTCAAATCCACCGAAGTGTCCATTGCCAAGTTGTAGGTGCTCGGCGTCGCCCAGCCCTCGGGGACGGGGGCTGCATGGCCTTTGGAAATGAAAGGCAGTCTGGTTATAAGTGGTAAATAAAAAGATATTTTTCAGCTATATGATTTTTCTGCAGAATCGCGCCATCAAATAGCCTGCCTGCAGGCTCCTCTCTTGATAAGGACGCCTTAGATGCTGAAGAAGATCGTTCTGGCCACCGTGGCCAGCGCCACCCTGCTGACTGGTTCGCTGAGCCATGCCGCCGCCGATACCCCATTCCATAACGCCTCCTACGACATCGCCCGCGAACTGTTCGGCGAGATCAACCCGCTGTTCGTCGAGCACTGGAAGCAGCAGAGCGGTAAGGAAGTGAAGATCATCCAGTCCTTTGCCGGCACTTCGCGCCAGGCGCAGGACATCATCCAGGGCAAGAAGGTCGACGTGGTCACCTTCAACCAGGTGACCGACGTGGACATTCTGGCCAAGCGCAAGTTGCTGCGCGAGGACTGGGCCGAGCAGTTCCCCAACAACAGCTCGCCGTACTACAGCACCACCGCCTTCCTGGTGCGTGAAGGCAACCCGAAGAACATCAAGAGCTGGGACGACCTGATTCGCGATGACGTGAAGCTGGTATTCCCCAACCCGAAAACTTCCGGCAACGCCCGTTACAGCTACCTGGGTGCCTGGCTGTTCGCCAACGAGAAATTCAACGGCGACGAGGAGAAGGTCAAGGCCTTCGTCGGCAAGCTGCTGAAGAACGTCGAGAACTTCCCCACCGGCGGTCGTGGCGCCACCGTGGCCTTCGCTCAGAACGGCCAGGGCGACGTGCTGCTGACCTTCGAATCGGAAGTGATCAACATCGCCAAGGGCGACGAGTTCAAATCCGCCAAGCTGGACATCGTGGTGCCGGAGGTCAGCGTGCTGGCCGAATTCCCGGTGGCCATCGTCGACAAGGTGGCCGACGAGCGCGGCACCCGTGAGCAGGCCAAGGCCTTCCTGGATTTCCAGTACAGCAAGGACATCCAGCAACTGCTGACCCGCTACAACTACCGCGTACACAACCCGGAAGTGGTCGAGGCGACCAAGGCGCAGTTCGCTCCGGTACGCCTGATCAACCCGACCGAGGTGCTGGGCACCTGGGACGAGATCACCGCCAAGCACTTCGACAACGGTGGTATTCTTGACCAGCTTCTGGCAACCGGGCGCTGATAGCTTTCCGGGTCGCTGAATTTCTGGTCCGTTGGCCGCCTTATTGGCGGCCAACTGCATTTGTAGAGTCGAGCTTTTCGTGAGTAAACCGACGCTGTTCTTCCTGCAGACTCCGCTGCTGCCTGGTTTCGGCCTGAGCTTCGGCGTCAGCGTGCTGTACCTCTCGCTGGTGATCCTGCTGCCGCTGTCGGCGCTGCTTTTGTACGTCAGCGACATGACCTGGGCGCAGTACTGGTTCGCCATCAGCGATCCGCGCGTGGTGCAGACCTACAAGGTGACCATCTCGGCCGCGCTCTACTCGACTGTGGCGGTGCTGGTGCTGGGCTTGTTGCTGGCCTGGATCATCACCCGTTACGACTTCCCCGGTCGGCGCATCGTCGATGCGCTGGTCGATCTGCCGTTCGCCCTGCCAACCTCGGTAGCCGGCCTGACCCTGGCGGCGCTGCTGGTGCCCAACGGCTGGATCGGCCAGTGGCTGGGCTTCAAGGTGGCCTATGCCTACGCCGGTATCGTGGTGGCGATGGTGTTCACCAGCATTCCCTTCGTGGTGCGTACCGTGCAGCCGGTGCTGCAGGACCTGGGTTCGGAATACGAAGAGGCGGCGCGCACCCTCGGCGCCAGCCGCCTGCAAACCTTCCGCAAGGTGATCCTGCCGACCCTGGCACCAGCGCTGGTCACCGGTGGTTCGCAGGCGTTCATTCGCAGCCTCGGTGAGTTCGGCGCGGTGATCATGATCGCCGGCAACATTCCCTACCAGACGGAGGTCAGCTCGCTGATGATTTTCGTCCGTCTGCAGGAATTCAATTACCCGGCGGCGGCGGCCATCGCTTCGGTGATCCTGCTTGCCTCGCTGGTTCTTCTGTTTCTCCTGCAGGTCGTGCAGGGGCGTCTGTTCGCATGGCAACGGCAAGGTCGATGAAAAAGCCCCAAGATTGGCGCCAGTGGGCGCTGGTAACCCTCGGTCTGCTGGTGGTGGCGCTGATTCTGCTGGTGCCGCTGGCGCTGATCTTCAGCAAGGCGCTGGCCGGCGGGCTCGACCTGCTGTGGAGCAACCTCAACGAAGACTACATGCTCCACGCCATCGGCCTGACCCTGCTGGTGGCGGTGCTCACCGTGCCGCTGAACCTGTGTTTTGGCATCTGTCTGGCCTGGTGCGTGACCCATTACGACTTTCGCGGGCGCAAGCTGCTGACTACCCTGATCGACATTCCCTATGCGGTGTCGCCGGTGGTCGCGGGCCTTTGCTACCTGGTGGTCTACGGTCTGGAAAGCTTCATCGGGCGCTGGTTCTACGATAACGGCATGCAGCTGATGTTCGCCTGGCCGGGCATCGTCATGGTCACGGTGTTCGTCACCGCCCCATACGTGGCGCGCATCCTGATCCCGGTGATGCAGGCCCAGGGGCAGGACGAAGAAACCGCCGCCATGTGCCTCGGTGCCAGCGGCTGGCAGATCTTCCGCCGCATCAGTCTTCCGAAGATCAAATGGGCACTGCTCTATGGCGTGGTGGTGACCAATGCCCGTGCAGTCGGTGAGTTCGGCGCGGTGTCGGTGGTGTCCGGCAGCATCATCAACCAGACGCTGACCCTGCCGCTGTTGGTCGATCAGCTCAACAACGATTACAAGCCCGCGGCTGCCTTCACCGCCGCCGGCCTGCTGGCGTGCATGGCGTTGCTGACGTTGTTCCTGAAAACCTTCATGGAGTGGCGCCAGCGCCAGCTGATGCAACGCGCCGAGGCGTGATCAGGGTGACCGCTTGTGGTGGATGTGGAGAGTGGCATCCCTACGGCCTTCATGTCCTATCGCGGCTGAAGCCGCTCCTGCGGAGCGTGGTGCTGGTGTAGGAGCGGCTTCAGTCGCGAGGCTCTTCCGAAGCCGCCACCTGCACCTGATTACGGCCACCATGTTTGGCTGCATACAACGCCTTGTCGGCGCGCTCGCGCAGTTGTTCGGCTTGGCTGTGCACATCGGTGCCGGCGATACCGGCGCTGAGGGTGCAGGAGAATTCACTGCCGTCGGCGATGAAGCGCAACTCGGCGAAGCGTTCGCGAATCTCGTCGACGATCTGTTTGGCCTGCTGCGGTGTGCAGTCCGGCAGTACCGCGAGAAACTCCTCGCCACCATAACGTCCCAGGCTGTCGACCCGACGCAGGCGCTGGCGCAGCAGGTTGGCCAGAGCGCGGATGACGTTGTCGCCGGCGGCGTGGCCATGCTCATCATTGACCCGTTTGAAGTGATCGATGTCGAGCATCACCACGCTGGCGCGGTCACCGCTGCGTAATGCGCGCTCCAGCTCGACTGTCACCTGCTCCTTGATATCGCCATGCTTGAGCAGCCCCGTCAGGCTGTCGCGTGACAGGGCATTGGACAGCAGTCGGGCGCGCTGCGCGCGGGAGAACACGGTGGCGACCAAGGCGTTGTCGGAGATCGGTTTGGTGACGAAATCGTCGCCGGCCTTGATCAGCGCATTCATCTGCTTGCCGATATCGGTCTCCGCCGACAGGTAGATGATCGGGATGCGCAGCCAGTCGTCGTTGCAGCGGATGATCTGCGCCAGCTCGGGGCCGGTACAGTCCGGCATGTTGACGTCGAGCAGCACCACTTCGGGGTTGAAGTCGCGCAGATGATCGAAGATCTGCGCCGGGTCCTGAAGGATTTCCACCAGCATGCCGGCGTCGCGCAGCACCAGGCTGTAGCGGCTGGCCAGATCGCGGTCGTCGTCGACGATCAGCACTCGGTAGGGTTCGCCGCTCTGCTGGGCGAAGCAGCGCTCCAGGCGGCTTTCCAGTTGCGGAATGTCCACCGGCTTGGCGAAGAACCCCAGTGCACCGGCCCGCACCGCCTGCAACTGGGTGGCGAAGTCATCCTGGTGGGTCAGCACCAGCAGCGGTAGGGGTACCTCCAGGCGCTGCTGCAGGCGCGCGGCGTAGTCCAGGCCGTTGCAATCTTCGTTGGCCAGGTTGACGTCGACGATCAGCGCGTCCGGTATCTGCTGCTTCAGGGCTGCATCGAGACCGGCGATGGTGTTGAAGTGCTCGGCCTGGTAGCCGAAGTTGTTCAGCGTCAGGCGCATGTTTTCGCCCACGGCTATTTCATCCTCGAGGATGTAAATCAGCCGGGATTCGGTTTCTCCGCGTTGCGCCTGCGGCATGTGCTGCCGCGTGGCGCCGGGGGCCTCGTTGCTGGAGGTCTGGTTGCCCAGGCGTTGCAGCGCCTCGATGAATTCGCCGAGGTCGTGCTGCAGGCGTTGCTGGTGTTCCAGCCAGCGTTCGGCCTGTTGTTCCAGTTCCCGGGCTTGCTGGCCGAGCTGGTCGAAACCGAAGGTGCCGGCAGTGCCGGCGAGGCGGTGCAGTTGGTCGCGTAGCGTCTGCAACAAGGGGCCGCGTTGCTCGTCGCCGATCTCGCGCAGTTGCTCGCCCTGTTGCGCCAGTTGCGGCAGCTCCTGGCGCAGGCGTTCGGCAAACTGCTGGCCGAGCTGTTGCAGATGCTCCTGCAGGGTCTGAGGGATGGCGTTGCCGTCGTGTTTATCCATGCCGTTGGCTCCAGATATGACGGATCTGCGCGGCGAGCTGCATGGGATCGAAGGGTTTCACGATCACGTCGAGTGCGCCCAGGCTGCGGTAGTGGGCGACCTCGCCGGGCTGCACCTTGGCGGTCATGAAGGCTACCGGCACCTCGCCGATATCCACCAGTTCGCGCAGTTTCTCCAGCGTTTGCGGGCCGTCCATGCCGGGCATCATCACGTCGAGCAGGATGAAGTCGGGCGCGAAGCCCTGCACCTGATCGAGCGCTTCCTGGCCGCTGGCGCAGCTCAGCACCTGGAAACCGCCGACGGCTTCCAGAGCGACCTTGGCCACGGCCTGGATCGAGGGATCGTCCTCGACGTGAAGGATGCGCTTGAGCTCAGTCATGGCGGGTCTCCTTGGCGGGTAACAGACGGTTGAGCATGTGCAGGAAGTGTTGTCCATCATTGCGCGATTTGGCCAGTGTCGCACTCACCCCGGCCAACTCATGACCATCCATCTCGCTGGCTGAGAGCACGGCCACCGGTAGCCCTGGCCGCTGGCGCTGCAGTTCGTCGAGCAGCTCCAGGCCATTGCCGTCGGGCAGGCCGAGGTCGAGCAGGACCAGATCGAAAGACTGTTCGGCGAGCAGGCGGCGCGCTTCAGCGAGGCTGTCGGCGGGGACGAACTCGGCCAGCTCGCGGCCCTGTTCGGCGACTACCAGGCGCAAGTCGTGGTCGTCTTCCACGTGCAGCACGCGCGGGCTCTGCGGCAGATCCTGCAGGGCCTGGGCGAGGCTGGCGAGCAGGCGCTGCGGGTCGATCGGTTTGCTCAGCCAGTCCAGTGCGGGGACCCCGTCGAGGGCCAGACGGCCCTCTTCGCAGGCGGCGGAAACCACCAGAATCGGCAGCTCGCGATAGCGCGCGTCGGCGCGCAGTTCCTGTACCAGTTGCATGCCATCGCCATCCGGCAGGCGCAGGTCGAGGCTGATGGCGGCGGGTATTTCCTCGCGCAGACTGGCGCGGGCTTCGTCCAGGCTGTGGGCCATGCGCACGCGATAGCCGGCGTTTTCCAGCAACTGGCGCAGCAGGTTGGCGATGTCCGGTTCGTCCTCGATCACCAGCAGGCTGCGCCGGCCGTCGCTGGAGGCGGGCAGGGCGGCTTCGGCCAGCATGGGCAGCTCGAACCAGAAGCAGGCGCCCTGGCCTTCGACCGAGTCGAAGCCGATCTGTCCGCCCATGCGTTCGATCAGCTCCTTGCTGATCGCCAGGCCCAGGCCGGTGCCGCCCTTGCTGCGGCTGTCGCTGGCGTCGGCCTGGGAGAACTTGCTGAAGATGCGTTGGTGAAACTCGGTGGCGATGCCCGGGCCCTGGTCGCTGACCTCGACGCGCACGCGTGAGCCCCGCCGCTCGGCGCGCAGGCACACCTCGGCGCCGGGCGGTGAGTACTTCACCGCATTGGAGATGAAATTGGCCAGCACCTGTTGCAGACGCATGGCGTCGGCGCGTACACGGGCCGGCAGGCAGTCGAGCAGGCGCAGCCTGACCTGGTGACGGTCGGCGTAGGCCTGGTTGTTGTCCAGCGCTTCCTGGAGCTGCTCGGCAAGGCTGCAGGACTGCAGGTCGAACTGCATCTTGCCGGCTTCCAGCTTGTCCATATCCAGCAGATCGTTGATCAGGTGGCTGAGGCGCTGGCTGTTGGCCTGTGCGATGCCCAGCATGGTGCGCATGCTTTCCGGTACCGTGCCGAGGGCGCCGCCATTGATCAGGCCCAGCGAGCCGGCGATGGCCGTCAGCGGGGTACGCAGCTCGTGGCTGACGGTGGAGACGAACTCGCTCTTGAGGCGCTCGATGCGCTTGGTCTCGCTCTGGTCCATGGCTGTGCCGGTGATACGCAGCGGGTAGCCGTTGGTGTCGCGCTGGATGTAGCCGCGCAGCAGCACAGGCAGTTCACTGCCGTCGACACGCAGCAGGCGACAGTCGAGGGTGAAGTTGCTGGCGCCTTCGGACAGTGCCTGCTTCAGGCGGGCGCGCGCTGCCGGCAGGTCGTCCGGATGCATCAGGGTTTCCCAGGCCCGAGGGGCATCGGTAAAGCTCGGCGGGCCTTGTTCTGGATGGCCGAGCATCTGCCAGCCGCGTGCCGAGGCGAAGAAACTGCCAGCCTTGACGTCGATATCCCACCAACCGTCATTGCCGCCCTTGAGCGCCAACGCCAGGCGTTCCTCGCTGCGGTGCAGCTGTTCGGTGATGCCTGCGGCCAGTTCCTGAACCTGGACGCGGCGCAGGCTGAGGCTGCTGATCAGGCAGAACAGCAGCAGGCTGATGCTGCAGCCAAGCACCAGCAGCGCCCCCTCGCCGCGGTGTTCGCGTTCGAGGTAGCCCGGTGCGTAGTGGAAGTCCAGGTGCCAGGTCTGGCCGAACATTTCGAGCTGGTGCTGGCTGTCGGCTGGCTTCGCGTTCTGCGCCTGGTCACGGCTGCTGTAGAGCCGCTCGGCGTTGCTGTTGATGGGGCCGTCGTACAGCTCGAAATCCAGTTCGCGCTTGCGTTCGCCGAGAATGCCGTGCATCAGGTCGTGCACCCGGAACGAGCTGTAGGCGAAGCCGCGCAGCGCGGCCATGCGCTGTTCGGGGGTGTCCAAAGGTCGCTGCGGCCAGTACACCGGGACGTACAGCAGTAGGCCGGGCTGCGCCGTACCCTGGGTCTCCTGGAGCAGCGTCACGCGGCCGGAGAGACGGCTATGGCCGCTGCGCCCGGCATCCAGCATGGCGGCGCGGCGTACCGGCTCGGACAGCATGTCGAAGCCGAAGGCGACCAGATTGCGCCCGGCGAAGGGCTCGATGAAGCGGATCACCGCGTAGCGCTCACGCTGGCCGGGTGGGTGCGTGCGGAAGTCTGGGAATCCCTCGGCGCGTATTTCGGTTTCGAAGTCGTGCAGCTGCTCGGCGGGCAGTACCTGGCTGAACCCCAGGCCCTGGATGCCCGGGTAGCGCTCGTCCAGTCGCAGGCGCTGGGCGTAGGTACGCCACTCGGCACGACTGACCTCTTCGCTGGCATCGAGCAGGCCGGCGGCGCCGAGCAGGATGCTCTCCTGTTCCTCCATGCGCTTGACGATGTCCTGGCTCAGCTCCTCGGTGAGCAGTTCGAACTGGCGGGTGGCGGACTCGGTCTGGCTCTGGCGCAGGTTGTTCCAGACCAGCAGCGTCGCGCCCAGGGCCAGCGCCAGTACGGCCCAGGCCAGCAGATTGACGCGGCTGAACAGCGAGACGAGCAGGGCTCCCGTGGTTTTCATGGGCGCGCTCCGGCTAGCGGCAGATCCAGCCAGAAGGTGCTGCCTTGCCCCTCTACGGAGTCGAAGCCGATTTTTCCGCCCATGTGCTCGATGATCTCTTTGCTGATCGCCAGGCCCAGGCCGGTGCCGCCCTGGCGGCGGGTGTCGCCGGAATCGGCCTGGGCGAATTTGCTGAAGATGCGCGACTTGAAGTCCGGCGCGATGCCCTGGCCCTGGTCACGCACGCTGATGCGTACCCAGCCATCGACTGGCACGGCTGCCAGCTCCACGCTTTGCCCGGCGCTGGAAAACTTGGCGGCATTGGCCAGCAGGTTGGCCAGCACCTGTTCCAGGCGCTGGGCGTCGGCGGTTATCTGGCAATCGATACCCGGCAGTAGCAGAAGTTGCACCCGATGATGCTCGGCATAGGGCTGGTTGCTGCGCAGCGCCTGCTCCAGCAGCGGGCGCAGGGCCAGCGGTTGCAGATCGAAGCGCATCTTGCCGGCGACCAGTTTGTCGATGTCCAGTAGATCGTCGATCAGCTTGCGCAGACGTTGACTGTTGCTCTGGGCGATTTCCAGCATCTGCTGCATCTGCTCCGGTACCGCGCCAAGGGCGCCGCCGTTGATCAGGCCGAGTGAGCCGGCGATGGCGGTAAGCGGCGTGCGCAGCTCATGGCTGACGGTGGAGACGAACTCGTTCTGCAGTTGCTCGCCGCGTTTGCGTTCGCTGATATCGCTGATGAAGCCGTGCCAGAGGGTTTCACCGTCGGGCAGGCGCTGCGGTGCGGCGCGCCCCTCGACCCAGAGCAGACCGTGCAGCGGATGCAGGACCCGGTATTCCTGATGCCAGGTGCTCAGATTCGCGGCCGAGCGGGCGATGGCTGCGTGCACCTGTGGCGCATCGTCCGGATGCACGCGGGCGAGGACCGGGCCGGCATCCTGTCTGACTTCTTCAGGCGTGCAGCCGCAGATGTCACGGATGCCGGCGCTGGCATAGGGGAAGCAGCTGCTGCCATCTGCGCGCAGCAGGTACTGGTAGACCATGCCCGGCAGTTGCGCGGCGATGCGCTGCAGGCGTTGGCGCGCTTCCTCGCGCTGGCTGAGATCGTTGGCTACCAGCAGGTAGCCTTGAAGCGGCTGGCCTTCGGCGCGGATCGGCGAGAGGTTCAGGCGCACCGGCAGGCTCTGCCCACTGTGTGCGCGCATCTGTCCTTCGGTGCTCTGCGGCCCGGCGGTGGAGGCGGCGCATAGGCGTTCGTACTGGCCTGGCTCGAGCAGCAGTTGTGGCAGGTACTGGTCTTTCAGATCCTCGGGCGGATAGCCCAGCAGCTGCTGCGCTTCGTGATTGCTGCGCAGCACCCGGCCCTGCGGGTCAAGCACCAGCACCGCGCTGCCGGCATTGTCCAGCATGGCCTGGTGCATGGCGCTCTGTTCGGCCTGGCGGCGCGCCTGCAGGCGCAGCTCGAACAGCTCCCCGGTCAGTTGCGCCAGGTGCTGCAGCTGGGTGCGTTGGTGGCTGTCGAGCTGGCGCGGCTGACGGTCGATCACGCACAGGGTACCGAGCGCCAGGCCCTGGCCGTCATGCAGTGGCACGCCGGCGTAGAAGCGGATATGCGGGTCGGAAGTGACCAATGGGTTATCGCGAAAACGAGGGTCTGCGAGGGCGTTGTCCACTTCCAGCGGCGCGTCCGCGTGCACTGCATGGGCGCAGAAGGCGAGTTCACGCGCGGTTTGTTCGGCATCCAGACCGACCCGGCTCTTGAACCACTGGCGCTGGGAATCGATCAGCGAAATCAGTGCTATAGGGGTGTCGCAGATTTCCGCAGCCAGCGCGGTGATGTGGTCGAACATCGCTTCGGCCGGGCTGTCGAGCAGCTCCAGGGCGTGCAGGGCGGCCAGGCGCTCTTGTTCGTTGCTGGGAATCGGGGCTTGGCTCATGACTCACTCCCTGTGATCGGTAGTTCGAACCAGAAGGTAGCACCCTGGCCTGGAGACGAGTCGAAGCCGATATGTCCGCCCATGCGTTCGATGATTTCCTTGCAGATGGCCAGCCCCAGGCCTGTGCCGCCCTGTTGCCGGGTGTCACCGGAGTCGGCCTGGGAGAACTTGCTGAAGATGCGCGGTTTGAAGGACTCCGGTATGCCGGGGCCGCTGTCCACAACACTGACGCGCAGGGCCTCGCCACAATGCTGCAGGCGCACCTCGACGCTGCTGCCAACTGGCGAGAACTTGGCGGCATTGGACAGCAGGTTGGCCATCACCTGGGCCAGGCGCTGGGCGTCGACCCGCACCTGGGCGTCGCCCTCGATCTGCATACGCAACTCCACCTGGTGCTGCCTGGCATAGGTTTGGTTGTGCAGCAGTGCCTGTTCCACCAACGGCTGCAATGGGCATGTCTGCAAGTCGAAGTGCATCTTGCCGGCAACCAGTTTGTCCATGTCCAGCAAATCGTTGATCAGGGAGCTGAGACGCTGGCTGTTACTGTGGGCGATGGTCAGCATCTGCCGCATGCTCTCCGGTACGGCGCCGAGGGCGCCACCGTTGATCAGGCCGAGCGAGCCAGCGATGGCAGTGAGCGGGGTGCGCAGCTCATGGCTGACGGTGGAGACGAACTCGTTCTTCATCTGTTCGGTGCGCTTGCGCTCGGCGATGTCGCGGATCACCGCGATAAAGCGGCGCTGGCTCTGGTGGCTGATCTGCGACACCGCCAGCTCCATGGCGAAGCGCTCACCGCTCTGGCGCAGGCCCTCCAGCTCGCGGACCTGGCCCACTACCCAGGCCTCGCCTGTGCGCAGGTAGCGTTGTAGATAACCGTCATGGGCGCCGCGGTAGGGTTCGGGCATCAGCAGGCTGACGTTGCGCCCGGCCACTTCGCTCTGCCGATAGCCGAATATCGCTTCGGCCGCACGGTTGAAGGTTTCGATACGGCCCTGCTCATCGATGGTGACGATAGCGTCGACCACGTTATCGAGCAGGGTGCTGAGGTAATGCTCGCGCTCGCGCACCGCGCGTTCGGCGGCGACGCGGTCGCTGAAGTCCTGAATCTGCGAGACGAAATGCACGGGCTGGCCCTCGCTGTCGCGTACCAGCGACACGCTGAGCAATACCCACAGCGTGCGCCCCTGCTTGTCCAGGTAGCGCTTCTCCATCTGATAGGCGTTGATCCGCCCGGCCAGTAGATCGGCGACATTCTGACGGTCGGCATAGAGGTCGTCCGGATGGGTGAGCTGCTGGTAGGTACAGGTCAGCAGCTCCTTACGGTCGTAGCCGAGCATGCGGCATAGCTCGTCGTTGACCTCCAGCCAGCGGCCGTCCGGGCCGACCAGCGCCATGCCCTGTGGCGCGGTATTGAAGGCATTGAGAAAACGCTGCTGGCTCAGGCGCAGTTCATCTTCGATGGCCTGGCGTTCGCTGACATCCCAGATGAAGCCGTCGACCCACAACAGCCTACCCTGGCTGTCGTACTCGCCACGGCCCTTCTCGCGAACCCAGACGTTGTGGCCGTCGGCATGGCGCAGGCGGTAGGTGAGCTCGAAGCTTTCCTGGCGCTCGATGGCCTCGCCAGTGCGGTAGGTGATGGCCAGATCATCGGGATGCACGATGCTGGAAAAGCTGCGTACCTGGTTGTCGATGAAGTCGCTGGCAGGGTAGCCGCAGAGATTGCGAATCTCCTCGCTGACGTAGCGCATGCTCCAGTCGGCGTCGTTGGCGCAGCGATACACCACGCCAGGCAGGTTGGCCACCAGGCCGCGGAAGCGGCTCTCGCTCTCTTGCAGGGCGCGGGTGGTCTGCTGTAGTTCGCTGATATCGCTGGCGATGCCGAGAAAACCGCTGATCTGTCCGGCGTCGTCAAATATGGCGCTGACGGTGAGGTTGACCTGGCGCAGGCTGCCGCCCTTGTGGCGATAGGTCCACTGGCGGGTTTCCGGATCGCCGCCGCGTGCGTTGTGCACGAAGATCTCGAAACCTTCCACCGGCCGGCCAGCGGCCTCGCTCAATGCAAACGCGCGTGCCTGGATCTCCTCCTCCAGATGAAAAAACGCCGGGGTTTGCCGGCCGATCATTTCCTCTGCGCTGTAGCCAAGCAGGCGTTCGGCACCGGAGTTGAACAGGTTGATGGTGCCGGCGCTGTCGGTGGCGATGATCGACACCCCGGTGGCCGAGTCCAGCACCGCTTGCAGGTAGGCGCGTGCCGCGCGCACTGCACGCTCCTGCTGCTGGCGTTCCAGAATGGCGCCGACCCAGCGGGCGAACAGGCCGAGGAAGTCGCGGTCGGCGGCGTCGAACGGCCGCTTGCGTGGCTCGGGGTTGGCGAAAGCCAGGGTGCCGAAGGGCCTGCCGGCCACGCGCACGACGGTGCCGATATAGCTTTCCAGGGCGAACTGGCGGTAGCAAGGGTGGCGCCTGTGTGGCGACTCGCCCATGTGCCCGATGGCCAGTGCTTGGTCCTGCTGCAAGGCCAGGCTGCAGTAAGTGTCGCCCAATTCGAACAGCTGGCCGTCAGAGAGGGCGCCCTCGGGTGAAACCTGCACCAGTACCTGGTACTGCTCGCCGTCGATACGACTGATGATGCCCAGCGGCATGCCGAAATGCTCGGCGCCCAGACGCAGCGCCTGGCGCAGTTGCTCGGTGCGGCTCAGGCTGGGCAGCGCAGCGATTTCGTTGAGCGCGCGCAGCGCCGCTTGCTGGCGCTGCATCAGGCGTTGCGTACTGCGTCTGGTGCTGTTCAGCAGAATCAGCAGCAGCGCCTCGGCGCCACACCAGGCAAGTACCCATTTGAGCACCAGCAGGTGTTTGTCGCGGCGGTGCAGGGTGAACTGGTCGCTGACGTCGTGCCAGATCAGGGCCACCGCCAGCGGCTCGGCGCTCTGCTCATGCACCTGGAGATAGCTGCTCAGTGCCACCTGATTGACCAGGTAATGGCGCTCGCCATCATCGAGCAGGCGCACGGTATCGCCCTCGGTCGGGGCGGGCAGTCGCTGTTGCTGTTGCCAGGCCAGCACCTGGGGCCGCGAATGGTCCATCAGTTTCCAGCGTTGCTTATCGATGGCCAGGCCGCGCAGCTCTTCGCCGCTGCCTGAGCTCAGCAACAGGTCTTCGCGCAGCAGCAGGGCGACGCCGCTGTCGAACTCGCGGTCCAGTTGGGCAAGGTCTTCGAGTACGCCCATGGCCACTTCGATGGCGCCGACCGGCAGTGGCCCATCCTTGCCTTCGGCCAGTAACGGGGCAATGGCGCGCATGCCGACGCTGCCCCGCTTCAGGCCCAGACCCGCCTGGCTGCTGGTGCTGCGCAGCGCCTCCAGTACCATCGGCCGCCAGCCGATCTGCAGGTCGCCGAAGTGTTCGGGCTCATGCACGCGCAGCAGCACCTTGACGTCCGGCGCCAGGTGCACGTAGAGGCGAAACGGCTGATGCGCCTGGAGAATGCGCCAGCGGGGCGCGAGGCGGGTGTAGAGCTGGCTTCGAATGCTGGCCAGACCTTCCAGGTCGATGGCGGGCAGGGCATGGGCTTGGCGCACCAGCTCCGTCACCCAGGCGTCGGCCGCGATGGTTTCGGCAAGCAACTGGGTGCGCTCTCGCAGCCCATGCTGGGTGCTGTTCAGGGCCATGCGCTGAATGTCAGCCTGTTTGCTGATCTGCAATTGCCAGAGGGTTTCACGCTCGTTCAGCGCCTGACTGCCGAGAAAGGCGAAGAACAGCGCCAGGCACAGGCTACCCCCGATGACTATCCAGCGGCCGGCGTCCCGGCGACCGAGCTCCCATTGACTCAACCAGCGTACCCATGGCCTTGGGATATTCATCCGTCGCGCCTCAGCTCAGCCCGGCCAGGCGCATGAGGATCGGCTCGCGCGGTGATCATCACCAGCGCCACCTCACGGTCCTGGCTGCGTACCGCCTGCAACAGAAGAGTGACGCTGCCGTCCGGCAGGTTCCAGTCGGCGATAACCAGCTGCGCCGGTTCGCGCTGCCAGACCGAGATGGCGCCTGCCACGCGCACCTGGCAGTCGACGCGAGCGCCGGGGCGCAGGCTAAGGACGATCTGCTTGAGCAGATCGGCGATCCAGGGATCGTCTTCGAGAATCAGCACGCGCATGCTCAGCTCCTGGGGCTGGACTGGCTATCCTTCGCTTCGCTCAGTGTAGTGGTGTCGACGGTCCTGGCAGCTACCGGTTGCGGGTGGCCGAAGTGATAGCCCTGGCCATAATTGCAGCCTAGCTCGCGCAGAAATTCCGCTTGAGCCGGTTGTTCGATACCCTCGGCGAGCACCTTGAGACCCAGACTCTTGCCCAGGGCGATCACCGCGCGGGCGATGGCGGCGTCCTCCGGGTCGTCAGGCAGGCCGCGCACGAAGCTCTGGTCGAGCTTGAGCTTGTCCACTGGCAGGCGCTTGAGGCGCGCCAGGGAACTGTAGCCAGTGCCGAAATCATCGATAGCCAGGCGTACGCCCAGGGCGCGCAGACTGAGGAGCAGTTTCTGCGCTGCATCCGGGTCTTCCATGATGGCGCTCTCGGTGACTTCCAGCTCCAGCTGCTCGGGTGGCAGGCCACTTTCTGCCAGTACCTGCGCCACTTTCATATCGAGTTCACCGCGGCTGAACAGACGGCTGGAGACGTTCACCGCAACGAAACTCAGCGCACTTCCTTCGGCGTTCCAGCGCACCATCTGCCGGCAGGCCTGCTTCAGTACCCAGGTATCGATGGCGCCGATCATGCCGTTGTCCTCGGCAATCGGGATGAATTCGCCGGGAGCAATCAGCCCGCGTTGCGGATGCTGCCAGCGCACCAGTGCTTCCATGCCCACCTGGCGACCGTCGCGCAGGTCATGCAGCGGCTGGTAATAGACGCGCAGCTCATCGTTGTCTAACGCATGGCGCAGGCTGCTGGCCAGTTCCACACGCTGCCGGGCGTAGTCGGTGAGCTCCTGCACATAGAAAGCGTAGCCCTCGCGGCCGCTGCTCTTGGCCTTGAACAGCGCCGAGTCGGCGTTGCGCAGGACCTGTTCGACGCTGTCGGCATCTTCGGGGAACAGGCTGATGCCGATGCTGGCGCCGATGTAGAGCTCGTGGTCGTCGAGGCGAAAGAACGTTTCCAGGCTGCGCAGCAGGCGTTGTGCAAGCTCGGCTGCCTGAGCCGCGTCGGCGCAGTTTTCGCTGAGCAGGCCGAACTCGTCGCCGCCTAGCCGGGCCAGCGTGCAGCCACTGGGCAGTCCCTGCTGCAGGCGCTCACCGACACCCTTGAGCAGCAGGTCGCCGACGTTGTGGCCGAGGCTCTCGTTGATGTGCTTGAAGTGGTCCAGATCGATCAGTAGTACCGCACCGCGCAGGTCCTCGATCTTGCTGCGCCCCAGTGCATGGGCGACGCGCTCGGTGAACAGCAGGCGGTTGGGCAGGTTGCTCAGCGGGTCATGGTGGGCCAGATAGTCCAGCTCACGCTGTGAACGCTTGAGTGCCGTGATGTCGGAGAACACCGCCACGTAGTGGCTGACGCGCCCCTGCTCGTCGTGGATGACGCGGATGCACTGCCACTGCGGGTAGATTTCGCCGCTCTTGCGTCGGTTCCACACTTCACCGCTCCAGCCGTCGCGGTTCTCCAGTGCGTGCCACAGGCTGCGGTAGAAGGCGGCGTCGTGGCGACCGGATTTGAGCAGGTTGGGGTGCTGGCCGAGAATTTCCTCGCTGCTGTAGCCGGTGATGCGGCTGAAAGCGGGGTTGACGTGCACGATCCGCTGCTCGGCATCGGTAACCAGTACACCTTCCTGGGTCGCCTCGAATACCGCTGCAGCCTGGCGCAGGCTGTCGTCGATGGCGCGTTGCTGGGTGATGTCGCTGGCGATACCGATAAAGCGCTGCGGCTGGCCGTTATCGTCACGCAGCAGGCGGCCGCGCGAGTGAATCCAGCGATAGCTGCCGTCGGCGTGGCGCAGGCGGTAGAGATTTTCATAGGGCTGGTCGCTCAGCTCGGCGTTGAGCGCATGCAGCGCGCGCTCAACGTCATCCGGATGCAGGCGTGCGGCCCAGTCTTCGCGGGTGTCGCCCAGGGTTTGCGGGGTCAGCCCGAGCAGCCTCGCGTAGCCTTCGGAGAAGAATACCTTGCGTCTGGACACGTCCCAGTCCCACAGGCCATCGCGCGTGGCATCCAGCGCCAGGCGCAGACGCTCCTCGTTACCGGCCAGTTCCAGGCGTGCGCGGCGATACTGCAGGGCATGGCGGTGCAGTACCAGATAGAGCAGCGAGCTGGTGAGCACGACGAATAACAGGCCCTTGAAGGACTGCACGCGCTCCTGTTGCACCACGGACAGGCCCAGAGCGGTCAATAGATGATCGCTGAGAAGAATCCACAGAGCGGCGAGCAGCAGGTAGCCCAGGGTCAGACGCAAGGCGGCGATGTCGATACGCATGGGCAAGCGGCAGCGCTCCTTATAAATGCTGGCTAGTATAGATGCTTCACTGCTGAAACATTCTCATCTAAAAGACCAACTGGTTTTCTGGGATAGGTCAGGGATAATGTGATCAGGTTCGTCCTTGTAGGACAAGCCGCGTTCCCCCTTACAAGAGGCAACAGCGCCCATGTGGTACAACGGTTTACTCGACCTGTCGGTCTGGCAGCTGGTGGCTGCGACCTTGCTGATGACACACGTGACCATCGTCAGCGTGACTGTCTATCTGCACCGCTACTCTGCGCACCGTGCACTGGAACTGCACCCCGCGCTCAAGCATTTCTTCCGTTTCTGGCTGTGGTTGAGCACTGGCCAGAACACCCGCGAGTGGACCGCGATTCACCGTAAGCATCACGCCAAGTGCGAAACCGTCGATGACCCGCACAGCCCGGTCATCAAAGGTCTGGGCACCGTGCTGCGCAAAGGTGCCGAACTGTATCAGGAAGAAGCGAAGAACCAGGAAACGCTGCGTATCTACGGCAAGAACTGCCCGGATGACTGGATGGAGCGCAATGTCTACAGCCGCTACCCGATTGGTGGCGTGACATTGATGGCGATCATCGATCTGGCGCTGTTCGGCGTACTCGGCATGACCGTCTGGGCGATCCAGATGATGTGGATTCCGGTATGGGCCGCAGGTGTCATCAACGGTCTCGGCCATGCCGTCGGCTATCGCAACTTCGAATGCCGCGACGCCGCTACCAACCTGGTGCCCTGGGGTATCCTGATCGGCGGTGAGGAACTGCACAACAACCACCACACCTATCCCAACAGCGCCAAGTTGTCGGTGAAGAAGTGGGAGTTCGACATGGGCTGGGCCTGGATCAAGCTGTTCAGCTTCTTCGGTCTGGCTCAGGTGCAGCGCGTCGCGCCCATCGCCCATCGGGTTGAAGGCAAGCGTAGCCTGGATATGGACACCGCCATGGCCATCCTCAACAACCGTTTTCAGATCATGGCGCAGTACCGCAAGCTGGTGATCGCGCCGCTGGTCAAGCAGGAAGTGGCCAAGGCCGACGAGTCCGTTCGTCACCTGTTCCGCCGCGCCAAGCGCCTGCTGTCGCGTGAGCCAAGCCTGCTGGAAGAGCAGCATCATGCGCGCATCAGCGAGCTGCTGGCGCAGAGCCAGGCGCTCAAGGTGATCTATGAGAAGCGCCTGGCACTGCAGCAGATCTGGGTCAAGACCAGCAGCAATGGCCACGACATGCTCGAAGCCATGAAACAGTGGGTACATGAGGCCGAGGCCAGTGGTATCCAGTCGCTGCGCGAGTTCGCCGAGCAGCTCAAGACCTACTCGCTGCGGCCTTCCGGCGTGGCAGTCTGAGTTCCATTGGTTACCTGCAAAGGCCCGCCGAACTGGCGGGCCTTTGTGTTTGTCCAACAGCTCGCACTATGCTCATTTCAATGCACGGCGAGGGAAGGGATGGCCGCTTTAATGGACGATCAAGGCAACGCTGTTTCCGAATTGGAAGAACTGACCTTGGCTCTGCTGCACAGCCGTGCCGAAGTAGAGCGCCTGGGCGAGCGTGAACAGTTGTTCAGCAGCTTGCTTGGCAGCGTCAATGCCGTGCTCTGGGCCTTTGATTGGAGCGAGCAGCGGATGATTTATGTCAGTCCTGCCTATGAGCGAATTTTCGGTCGTTCCGCCGCGCTGCTGCTGGCCGACTATGGCGAGTGGCGCAACAGCATCTATCCGGACGATATCGACTACGCAGCCGAAAGCATGGCCAAGGTGCTGGAAACCGGTGCGGTGGAGTCTCGCGAGTACCGCATCATTCGTGCTGATGGCCAATTGCGCTGGCTCAGCGACAAGTGTTTCGTCAGCCCCCGGTTGGGCAGTGAGCAGGGCAGCGTGATCGTCGGTATCGCCGAAGACATCACCGAGAAGAAGCGTCTGGAAGGCGAACTGCATCGCCTGGCCACCACCGATGTGCTGACCCAGAGCAGTAACCGCCGGCACTTCTTCGAGTGCGCCCGTCGCGAGTTCGAGCATGCGCGCAAGTTCGGTAGCCCGCTGGCCTTCCTGCTGCTCGATCTCGATGACTTCAAGAAGATCAACGATCAATACGGTCACCAGGTCGGTGATGAAGTGTTGCGGCGCCTGGCGCATTGCGGCAGCAACGCCTTGAGGCGCGGCGATCTGTTCGGGCGGATCGGTGGTGAGGAGTTCGCGGCGCTTTTCCCAGGCTGCGAGCAGGATGTGGCTATGCAGGTGGCTGAACGACTGCAGCGCGAGGTGCAGCGCCTCAGCTTTCGGCACGAGGGCGCCAGCTTCGGCATCACCGTCAGTCAGGGCCTGACCAGTCTACTGGCAACTGATGTCAGCCTCGATGCACTCTATGCCCGCGCCGACGCAGCAATGTACGTGGCCAAGCGCCAAGGCAAGAATCAGATTGTTCTTGGCTGAGGCTGTGGCGATTTTCCGCCTGGGAACGGGTTCTCATAAGCGGAAATTTGCCTATTTTCATTGTCATCGCATGGTCACTGGTCGGCAGGAAAAATGTAACCTATTGTTCTAGAAGCCTCGTGGGCTTGCTGTCGGAAACTGGCGCGCTATCTGCATGGAATCCGGCAGATGCCGGCCAGGATGTCGGCGCAAAATAACAACGACGAGAGAGCATTCATCATGTACCACTCTGCCTGCCTCATTTCGGCCGCTCTGCTGCGTTCGCCGTTGTTCTGTTCTTCCTGAGTTTTTCGTGTCCCCATTCGAGCCAGACGTTATCCTTTTTCTGGCTTGTGGGGGCGTATGCCCCATTCGTGCCGGCCTGCCTCTTCGTGCGAAGTCTGCGCCGGACGATGCGTCACCTTAAACACACTGGAGAGAAACATAATGAGAAAGACCTCCCTGGCACTGGCCGTAGCCGCCAGCACCCTGGGCCTGAGCCAAGTAGCCTTCGCCGACTTCATCGGTGACAGCAAAGCCAGCCTGACTATGCGCAACTTCTACTTCGATAACGACGTCAAGAACACCACCGACAACAACGGTGCTGCTCGTGAGTGGGGTCAGGGCTTCATTCTCAACTACCAGTCCGGTTTCACCGAGGGTACCGTTGGCTTCGGCGTCGATGCAGTCGGCATGCTGGGCGTGCGTCTGGATGGTGGTGGTCGCGCTACCAAGGCTGGCCGTGATCGTACTCCGGGTGTTCTGTTCCCGCTGGAAAGCGATGGCAGCGCCGTTGATGAGTACAGCAAAGCCGGCGCTACCGCCAAGGTTCGCGTATCCAAGACCGAGGGTCGTATCGGTACCCTGACTCCGCGCTTGCCGATTCTGGTTTCCAACGACGGTCGCCTGCTGCCGCAGTTGTTCGAAGGCGGCATGATCACCTCCAACGAAATCGACAACCTGACTCTGACTGCTGGCCAGATCGAGCATGCCGTTGGCCGTTCTTCCAGCAACAGTACGGGCCTGGCGGTGGCTGGCGGTACTCAAGAGAGCAACAAGTTCTACTTCGCCGGTGGTGACTGGAAGGTCAACAGCGACCTGACTGCGCAGTACTACTACGCCAATCTGGAAGACTACTACAAGCAGCATTTCGCTGGTCTGGGCCACAATCTGGCCCTGGGCGAAGGTAGCCTGAAGACTGACCTGCGTTACTTCCGTACCACCTCCGATGGCAAGAACGGCAAGGAAGCGGGTTACTCCGCGAGTGGTTACACCCGTAACGGTGACGGCAAGATCGACAACAACACCTGGAGCGCTGCCTTCACCTATAGCCTGAACAGCCATGCTGTAATGCTGGGCTATCAGCGTGTATCTGAAGACAGCAACTTCGTACAGCTGAACCAAGGCAATCTTCCTAACGAAGGGGCTGGTGGTTCCAGCGTCTACCTGCTGACTGACCGCCTGCTGAACAGCTTCACCCGTGCCGGTGAGCGTACTACCTTCGGTCAGTACAGCTACGATTTCGCCAGTGTTGGCGTACCTGGTCTGAAGGCTTCGGTTGCTTATCTCAAAGGTACCAATATCCAGGTGCGCAATGCCGGTGATGCCAAAGAGTGGGAGCGTGACATCGCTCTTGACTATGCATTCCAGGATGGCGCTCTGAAAGGTCTGGGCCTGGGCTGGCGTTATGGCGTGCTGCGTGGTAACGCCGCAACCGACGCCGACCAGAACCGTCTGATCGTCAGCTACACCCTGCCGCTGATGTAAGGCGAGAGGTTTTCGGGAGGCCTTAAGGTCTGATGTCCCGAAAGCTGAACGAAAAATGCCCGCACCCTTTGGATGCGGGCATTTTTTATGGGCCACTGGTAACCGCTCAGCGTGGGTTGTCAGCTGGCGCTGCCGAAGTCGCGAGAATGGCGCTGGCCAGTGCCATATCGTCGGCGTTCTGCAGTTGCGGGTTGGCGCTGCGCAGTTGCTGCATTGCTGCTTCCAGATGCGGGCCGCGGATTTCGCCGTTACTGGCGACGAAGCTGCTGGCATCCTCTTCGGCCGCTGCAACCAGCTTGCGATCCTTGAAGGTCAGATAGGTCGAGGCGGTGGTCGCGCCCGAAGACAGAATGTCGCGCAGCAGGCCATCGGCTGATGCGGTCTGGGCGATCACGCAGGCACTGAACGCCAGTGCGGCACGGCTCGTTACACGCATGATGAAACTCCTTTAGGGTGGTTCTTCTCCTAGGAGTCGTGTAAGCCGCTGGTGGTTCCTTGCTGGCGATGGCCGGTTGCCAGGCCGGTCAGTTGCTGAGTTTGCGCGTCCGCTGCTGATGACGCCGCCAAAGCAGTGCCGAGAGCACTGCCAGTGCGCCGAACAGTAGAAATTGCCAGACCCAGGGCAGGTCGGGGAGCAGGTAGGTCAGTGCGCCGACACCGACGGCCATCAGGCCGATCCACAGCAGGTAGCCTCCGGCGCCGAACACTTCGAGAATCAGCAGCAGAGTGGCCAGTGCCAGCCAGTCCCAGAATGACAGGTGTTGCAGGTAGGTGATCATGAGAAGGCGCGGCTACCCATACTCAGACTGTTTTCTGATCGCCCTTCGGTGTGCATCGCATAGACTCCATTGCCAGATAACTCAATCTAAGCACAGTCGCCTGGACTCTGCCGCCGACCCCTTCGCAAGGTGGGCAGGTGCCAGGCAATCCGTGGGAGCCTGGGCATGTTTGCGCGTTTGCTGATGGCGTTCTTACTCACTGCTCCATGGCTGGCAGGGCAGGGTGCCGTGGCCGGTGAGCTGCTGAATGCCCTGCACCGAGTAGCGCCGCACTTGGAGGTGCGTGCGTTGCAAGGTGCGCTACAGGCGCTGCGGTGCGCCGAGCGCGAAGGCGCGGGTGAAGCCAGGCGGTTGGCGGTGATCGATTACTCGCGTTCGTCGCTGGAGCGGCGCCTATGGGTTTTTGATCTGACGCATAGGCGTCTGCTGCAGCGTGAGTTCGTGGCTCATGGCCGCCAGTCCGGCGAGTTGTTTGCCGAGCGTTTCTCCAATCTGCCCGGTAGCCATCAGTCCAGTCTGGGTCTGTTTCGCGGTGGTGAGAGCTACAGCGGTCGGCATGGGCATTCGCTGCGCCTCGATGGCCTGGAACCCGGTTTCAATGACCAGGCGCGTGCCCGTGCGCTGGTGATCCATGGCGCTGATTACGTGGCGCCGCAGTGGGCGGAGAAATACGGTCGTATGGGGCGCAGCCTGGGCTGTCCGGCGGTACAGCAGGAGGTGATTCGTGCGCTGGTGGATCAGCTCAAGGATGGCCAGTACCTGTTCGCCTGGCACTCACAGTTGGCCGACGACCGCTATCGCGACTGCACGAGCATCAGCGTTGCTCGCTCTGTGGAGTGACGCGCAGCACTTCCTCGATGGTGGTAAGCCCGGCCGCGACTTTCTGCGCGCCGGACAGACGCAGGCTGCGCATGCCGTCCTTGAAGGCGGCGCGGCGCAGGGCGGTAAGATCAGTATCGGCGTTGATCAGCGGCTTGATCGCGTCGTTGATCAGCATGATTTCGTAGACGCCGGCGCGGCCACGATAGCCGGTTTCACGGCATTCCAGGCAGCCGACGGCGTGATGTGCCTGAGTCGGCAGGGGTGAGCTCCAGGGCCGGGTCAGGCCGTTCCAGGTGTCTTCGTCCAGTTGCACCGGTGCCTTGCAGTGCGGGCACAGGGTTCGCACCAGGCGCTGCGCCATGACGCCGAGGATGGTGGCCTTGAGCAGATAATGCGGCACGCCCAGTTCGAGCAGGCGGGTGATGGCGCTGGGCGCGTCGTTGGTGTGCAGGGTGGAGAGCACCAGGTGGCCGGTCAGCGCCGCCTGGATGGCCATTTCGGCGGTTTCCAGATCGCGTATCTCACCGATCATGATGATGTCCGGGTCCTGACGCATCAGTGCGCGTATCCCACTGGCGAAGTTCAGGTCGATGTTGTGCTGCACCTGCATCTGGTTGAAGGCGCCTTCGATCATCTCGATAGGGTCTTCGATGGTGCAGACGTTCACCTCCTCGGTCGCAAGCTGCTTGAGCGTGGTGTAGAGCGTGGTGGTCTTGCCCGAGCCGGTAGGGCCGGTGACCAGGACGATGCCGTTGGGCTGGGAGGTCATGCTTGCCCAGCGGCGCAGGTCCTCGGGGGAGAAGCCGAGTTGATCCGGGCTTTTCAACAGCACTTCCGGATCGAAGATCCGCATCACCATCTTCTCGCCGAAGGCGGTAGGCAGGGTGGACAGGCGCAACTCCACTTCATTGCCATCCGGGGTCTTGGTCTTGACCCGGCCGTCCTGCGGTTTGCGCTTCTCGGCGATGTTCATGCGGCCGAGGTTCTTCAGGCGGCTGACCACGGCCATGGTGACCTGGGCGGGGAACTGATAGACGGTGTGCAGCACGCCGTCGATGCGAAAGCGCACGGTGCCCTGCTCGCGGCGTGGTTCGATATGGATATCGCTGGCGCGTTGCTGGAAGGCGTACTGGAACAACCAGTCGACGATGTTGACGATGTGCGCGTCGTTGGCGTCCGGCTCCTGATCTTGAGCGCCGAGGCTGAGCAGTTGCTCGAAGTTGCCGACACCGCTGATCTTCTGGTCGGTGGAATTGGCGCCGCTGACCGAGCGCGCTAGGCGATAGAACTCGGTGGTGAAGCGCTGAATGTCGCTGGGGTTGGCTACCACGCGCTTGATCGGGCGCTTGAGCACATGCACTAGGTTGGCTTCCCAGCTATGCACCAGCGGTTGGCTGCTGGCGATGGTGACGCTCTCGCTGTCCACCGCCACGGCAAGAATCTTGTGGCGTTGGGCGAAGGCGTAGGACATCAGCGGAGTGATGGCCGGTACGTCGATCTTCAGTGGGTCGATGCGCAAATAAGGCTGCCCGGCGAAGTTGGCCAGCCAGGTGGTGAGGGTTTCCAGGTCGAGTTTCTTGCCCGGCCTTTTCTTATCGTCCACTTGCTGTGCGGCGAGAAATTCCAGCGGGTGCTGGGTATTGTTCAGCGAGCTGCGACGGATTGCCAGGCACTGCTCGGCCACGTCCTGATCGACCCGGCCTTGGGCCACCAACTCGCGTAGCAGGTCGCCAAGATCCAGTACACGGTCAGGGGCGGTAGCGGTGAAGGCGGACATGCGGGCTCCTCGGGTCGGCCTGGATAAGGGTAACAGGTCGTTGAAAACGTAGGCGAGGCTGCCAGCGCAAGGCAAAAACAGGCGAGGAAGCGGAGTTTACAAGCTGTAAATGAGCATTCCGAGCCTGTTTTTAACGCAGCGATGGCAACGCAGGGTAGTTTTTCAACGGCCTGTTGGCCGAACTAGGATGCCTGAAAAGCTGTATCAGGGCGAAGCGCCTGACGTGATCGAGCGCCCGCTTCAGGCCACCTCCGTCTCCAGGCTGTGATCCAGGTGCTGCCAGGTCACCTCCCATACGCATACCAGGCCGCGCAGTTTCTGCGCCAGCACGCCGGCTCGATGCAGCGAGATGCCGGGCAGGCGCAAGCTGATATGCAGGTCATCCTGCAGGCGCTGCATGTGCAGGGCTTCGGGTAGCAGCTGCAGTTGGGCGAACAGGCCGAGCAGTCGGCACAGCACATCGGCTTCGGCGTCGGTGCGCAGTTGGTATTCGACACAGGCATCGGGGCGATCCTGCCAGGGATCGCGACGGCTGTGGGCGGCGGGGAACGGAGTGGTATCAGGCATGACAGTGGCTCAGGCAGGTTTTGCCTAAGTTTCGGCCTTCCTCTGGCAAAAGTTCTGCCTTGTTTTCTGTGTTAATTGGGCTTTCCTGGATAGAATTTCCCAAATAGATCATTAGCCAGGATTTTTTATGTCCGTCGCTCTGGATGCCTACGATCAACACATTCTTGCTTTGTTACAGGAGGACGCGGGTCTCTCCACTGCGGAGATCGCCGAGCGTGTCGGTCTGTCACAGTCGCCCTGCTGGCGACGTATCCAGCGGCTCAAGGAGGAGGGGGTGATCCGCAAGCAGGTGACGCTGCTCGACCGCAAGCGCATCGGCCTGCACACGCAGGTGTTCGCTCAGGTCAAGCTCAACGCTCATGGTCGCTCCAACCTGACCGAGTTTGCCGAAGCCATGCGCGAGTTTCCCGAGGTGCTGGAGTGCCACGTGCTGATGGGCGCGGTGGATTTCATGCTGCGCATCGTTACCCGCGATATCGAGGCTTATGAGCGCTTCTTCTTCGAGAAGCTGTCGCTGGTGCCCGGCATCCAGGAGGTGAACTCCATCGTCGCGCTGTCGGAGATCAAGTCCACCACCAGCTTGCCGCTTGCCTAAGGTTTGATAACCACGGGTGGCGACTGCTCGACGTTGCGCCTGCTGGGTGGCGTGAGGCCCATGGACACGTAAATGCTGGTCAGTTGGTCCACCCCCATGTCGGCAGGGCGTATCCACTCCTCCGGTACGTAGAGCAGGCCGCCACCGACCGGTATCGGCGCGGTGGGAATGAGGATGGCGCAATAGGCGCGTCCTTCAAGCTCCACGCTTGCCGAGCTCGGGCGCAGGGCGAGCACGGCAGCGCCGTCACCACCGAAGAAACACCAGACCGGGGCCATGGTGGTGATATCTGGATTCTTGCTCTTGTCCAGCAGGCCAACGAAGCGGTCGGCCAGGTTGTAGAAGTTGCCGATCAGCGGGGTGCGTCGCAGGGTGCGATCGATCAGCCAGGCCAGTGGACGGCGCAGGCCAAGTTGAACGGCCAGGCCCAGCGGGTAGAGGCTGGCAAGTAGTACCAGGCTACCCAGCAGATAGGCCAGATAGCTGTTGCTGGAGAAGGGCTGGCCCAGAGCGGCGAACAACTGGCCGATCAGGGTCGAGGGACCGACCAGACGGTTGAGCAAGCTGAATATCCAGGCGAGCAGGGTCAGAGTCAGTGCCAGTGGCAGTAGGGCTAGCAGGCCGGTCAGCCAGGTGGTAACGACGGATTTCAGGCTGCTTCTGAACATGCCTCGGTTTCCTTGATGATGATGCCGCGCACTTTACCCCTGCGTGCGCGGCTATGGGCGGTCGTGTTTGCGCTGCGAGCCGGGAAATGGCTACAGCGCTTTTCTTCAGGCTATCGCGTTTTTATGTCGTGTAAAAAAAGCCCGGCACTAAGGCCGGGCGGAGTGGGTACACGAGGTACCGAAGAGCAGCGTTGGTTTGAGCGATTACATGCCGAGCAGATTCGGCAGCCCCATGGACACTGCCGGGATGTAGGTGATGATCATCAGGAAGCTGAGCAGCAGCATCAGCCACGGCCAGGCTGCCTTGATCACCGAGGTTAGCGGCATCCCCGTCACCGCCGAGGTGACGAACAGGTTCAGCCCCACCGGTGGCGTGATCAGACCGATTTCCATGTTCACCACCATGATGATGCCCAGGTGAATTGGGTCGATGCCCAGCTGCATGGCGATCGGGAACAGGATCGGTGCGAGGATCAGGATGATCGCCGACGGCTCCATGAAGGCACCGGCAATCAGCAGCACGATGTTCACCACCAGCAGGAACTGCCACGGCTGCAGGCCCAGTTCCACCACCCAGGCGGTGATCTGTTGCGGGATCTGCTCGGTGGTCAGCACGTGAGCGAAGAGCATGGCGTTGGCAATGATGAACATCAGCATGATGGTCAGCTTGCCGGACTCCAGCAGCACCCTCGGGCACTCGCGGATGGTCAGGTCCTTGTACACGAACAGCGCGACGAAGCCGGCGTATACCGCCGCCACGGCCGCCGCTTCGGTCGGGGTGAACATGCCGGTGTAGATACCGCCGAGGATGATCACCATCAGCAGCAGGCCCCAGAACGCCTCGCGTGCGGCGCGCAGCCACTCGCGGAAGCTGGCGCGCGGCAGGGCCGGCAGCTTCTTGATGCGTGCGACGATGTAGATCGCGATCATCAGTGCCAGGCCAAGCATAACACCCGGGATCACACCGGCCATGAACAGCTTGCCCACCGACTGCTCGGTGGCGGCGGCGTACACCACCATCACGATCGACGGCGGAATCAGGATGCCCAGGGTACCGGCGTTACACACGATGCCAGCGCCGAAGGCCTGCGGATAACCGGAACGCACCATGCCGGCGATGGCAATCGAGCCCACTGCGGCCACGGTAGCCGGCGACGAGCCGGACAGTGCGGCGAACAGCATGCACGCCAGCACCGCACCGATGGCCAGACCACCACGGATGTGGCCGACGCAGGCGTTGGCGAAGTCGATCAGGCGCTTAGCCACGCCACCGGTGGTCATGAAGGCGCCGGACAACAGGAAGAACGGAATCGCCAGCAGGGTGTAGTGCTCGGAGGTCTCGAACAGCTTGATCGCCAGCGAACGCACCGAGTCGGGGCTGAACAGCATGATGGTGATCGAGCCGGCCAGGCCGAGCGAGGCGGCGATCGGCACGCCGATGAACATCAGCAGGAACAGCAGCAGGAAGAGGAACAGAACGGTCATTGTTTGGGCTCCTCGTGCTCATTGACCTTCAGGGCATCGGCCGCTTCGTCGGCCAGGCCGAGGCCGGTCTGCTCGTTGCGCAGGATGCGCACGAGGATCTCCAGGAAACGGATGAACACCATGGCGTAGCCGAACGGCACGATCATGCCGATATGCCATTGCTGGATACCGTAGTGGCCGAGGTCTTCGGCGCCGATACCGGCAATGAACAGGGTGTGTACCCAGTCGTAGCTGCCGACGGCGATCAGGCCTGCATAACCCAGGCAGCACAGGCAGGCGATCACACCGATGACGCGCTGGATGGCGCGCGGTGTGAGCTTGACCAGGGCGTCGACGCCGATGTGGCCGGCGGTGCGCACACCGTAGGCCAGGCCGAAGAAGATCAGCCAGCCGAACAGGGCCTTGGTCAGGGCATTGCTCCAGGTCATCGCCTGGGCCATGTCGAGAATGAGGTCGCCGATAGCGAGCAGAGTCTCGTTACCGCCGAAGGTGTCACCCAGCCAATAGAACAGGGTGTAGAAGTTGTTGAGGATCACGTAGACGAAAGTGATCAGCGTCATGGTCGCCAGGAGGAAAGCGATAAAGCCTTCCTCGAAGTGCTCCCAGCCGCGCCGCAAGGCGTTCATGGTCGGTTCTCCCGAATGGAAAGGGCGTAGGGTGGGACGGTTCGGATGCGGCCGCCCCACCAATAGCAGCATGTCGGCGTCGTGGACGCCGCGGTGGGTCAATATCTGGCGATACTGCCCACCCTACGGCTCTCCGGCCTTACTGCTGGTTGGCGGCTTGGGCGGCCTTGATCAGGTCGGCACCGATTTCGCCTTCGAACTTGCTCCACACCGGCTGCATGGCTTCGCGCCACTGGTTACGCTGCTCCGGGGTCAGGGTCAGGATTTCGGTGCTGCCGGCTTCGATGATGCGCTGCTTGTCGCCTTCGTTGAGAGCGTCAGCCTGCTTGTTCACCTCGACGGTGACCTCGTCCATGATCTTGCTCAGCTCGTCGCGTACGTCAGCCGGCAGACCGTCCCAGAACTTGGTGTTGGTGATCACCATGTAGTCCAGCAGACCATGGTTGGACTCGGTGATGTACTTCTGCACTTCGTGCATCTTCTGGCTGTAGATGTTCGAGTAGGGGTTCTCGGCACCGTTGACCACGCCAGTCTGCAGGCCCTGGTAAACCTCGGCGAAGCTCATCTTGCGCGGGTTGGCGCGCACGGCCTTGAACTGCTCTTCCAGTACGGCGGAAGCCTGTACGCGGAATTTCAGGCCGCGGGCGTCTTTCGGCTCCAGCAGGGCCTTGTTGGCCGACAGCTGCTTCAGACCGTTGTGCCAGTAGGCCAGGCCGGTGATGCCCTTGTCGGTCATGGAAGTCAGCAGTTTCTGGCCTTCAGCGCTCTTCTGAAAGCGATCGACTGCAGCCATGTCGTCGAACAGGAACGGCAGGTCGAATACCTGCAGTTGCTTGGTGTAATGCTCGAACTTGGCCAGGGACGGGGCGATCATCTGGACGTCGCCGAGCAGCAGCGCTTCCATTTCCTTGCCGTCGCCGAACAGCGAGGAGTTCGGATAGACCTCGACCTTGACCTTGCCGGCCAAGCGCTCTTCAGCCAGTTGCTTGAACAGCACGGCACCCTGACCTTTCGGGGTGTGCTCGGCAACCACGTGGGAGAACTTGATGATGATCGGGTCGGCAGCGTGAACCACGCCAGCGATGGACAGGGACAGGGCGCAAGCCAGCGCCTTGGCAGTCAGTTTGAACATGCGGATGCTTCCTCTTGTTGTGTTTATCGCATTTGCGCCGGGGCGCTGCTGACGAACGGACAAGAGCAAGTCTAGGCGGCTTGGAGAAAAACGCCGGTGGCATCAGCGACGCCTGGACTTGTACTTGTGGGTTCGCTTGAGATTAGCCTAGAGCAACCCTTGTGCCAGTCTGCTATGCGCCGACCTGGTGGGGTGTGCAAAGGCCCATGCCTGCGGGCTTTGATGGCTGTTTGCCGAGCGTCGGGCGGGCGTATGAGCCCGCCCGCAACAGCCCTGGAAGGATGGATCTGGCGGTTTGCCGCCAGTCAGTCGAAGTCCTCTGGCGAGCTTCCGCCAGCGCCGGCGAAATTCAGCCCATGTTTGCGCAGTTTGTCGTGCAGGGTCTTGCGCGGCACGCCCAGGGCTTCGGCCAAACTGCGCAGCGAGCCGTGCGGGCGGCTCAGCTCGGCGGCGATCAGGGCGCGTTCGAATGCTTCGACCTGCTCGCTGAGCCCGCCGTTGACCGGTGGCAGGTTCGGTGCGTTGCTGTCCAGCGCCAGTTCCAGGCCTAGCGCGAACCGTTCGGCGGCGTTCTGCAGTTCGCGCACATTGCCCGGCCACGGGTGACGCAGCAACAATGCGCGTTGCCCAGGCTGCAGCTCACGCGGCGCCAGGGCGTGGCGGGCGGCCGCGCTATCGGCGAAGTGCTGGAACAGCAGCAGGGCGTCGTCGCCGCGCTCGCGCAGCGGCGGGATGGACAATGGCGCAACGTTGAGGCGGTAGTAGAGGTCGGCGCGGAAGCGTCCGGCATCGGCGGCCTGGCGCAGATCTTCCTTGGTGGCGGCGATAACGCGGATATCCAGCGGAATCAGTTGATTACCACCAAGGCGCTCGACCACGCGCTCCTGCAGCAGGCGCAGCAGTTTGACCTGCACGTCCATGCTCATGCTCTCGATCTCGTCGAGGAACAGGGTGCCGCCATTGGCGAATTCAAACTTGCCGATGCGGCGTTTCTGCGCGCCGGTGAAGGCGCCGGCCTCATGGCCAAACAGCTCGCTTTCCACCACCGACTCGGCCAGGGCCCCTGCGTTGATGGCGACGAAAGGCCCTTCGCGGCGATTGGACAGGTCGTGCAGGGCGCGCGCAACCACCTCCTTGCCGGCGCCGGTCTCGCCGAGAATCAGCACGTCGGTGGCGATGCCAGCGAGGGCGCCGATCTGTTCGCGCAGGCGCTGCATGGCGGGTGATTGGCCAACCAGGCGGCTGGACAGTTGCTGGCGGTCATTGAGCGCCATGCGCAGACTGCGGTTGTCCAGCACCAGGCAGCGTAGCTCCAGAGCGCGGCGTACGCTGTCGAGCAGGTCGCCATTGGCGAAGGGCTTTTCCAGGAAGTCGTAGGCACCTGCGCGCATCGCCTGTACCGCCAGCGGCACATCGCCGTGACCGGTGATCAGCAGCACCGGCAGCTCGGCATCGCGCTCGCGCAGTTGCTGCAGCAGTTGCAGACCATCGATACCCGGCATGCGAATGTCGCTGACCACCACGCCCGGCCAGCCGACGGGAATACGTGCAGCCAGGCCCTGCGCATCGCCCAGGCTGAGGACCTTGAGCCCGGCCAGGTCGAGCGTCTGGCTGAGCGCCTGGCGCAGGTGGGCGTCGTCGTCAATCAGCAGTACCTGAATGCGGCTGTCGATGGCGCTGTCGCTGGTCATGGCGATGGGTCCTCTGAGGGTTGCAGGTTGACGCCCGGGCTGGCCAGGCGCAGGCGCAGGGTGATCAGCGCGCCGCCAGCCGGATGATTGGCCAGCAGCAGTTCGCCGTCCAGCGCGCGCACCAGGCTATCGCAGATGGCCAGGCCCAGGCCCAGGCCCTGAGCGCTGGTCTTGGTCGTGAAAAACGGCTCGCGCGCGCGCGCCAGTGATTCGGGCGAGAAGCCCGGGCCATTGTCGCGCAATAGCAAGTGGAGGTGCTCGGCCTGATGTTCGATGCTGATCCAGATGCGCCGCGGCGGCGCTTTATCGACCAGCGCATCGAGTGCATTGCCGAGCAGATTGCCGAGTACCTGGCGCAGACGCGTCTCGCCGGCCTGGACCCAGAGGGTGGCGTCCGGCAGGTCGCGGATCAGTTCCACGTCCATCGCTCGGCGGCGTTTGGCCAGCATGGCGAGGGCGTCGTCCAGCGCAGGCTGCAGTGCGACCCGCTCCGGTGCATGGCGATCGCGGCGGGCGAAGGCGCGCAGGTGAGCGATGATCGAGGCCATGCGCTCGGTCAGCTCGCTGATCAGCTTGAGGTTGGCGCGGGCATCGTCGCTGCGCTGGTGATCGAGCAGGGTGCTGGCGTTCTCCGCGTAACTACGGATCGCCCCCAGCGGCTGGTTGAGTTCATGGCTGATGCTCGCGCTCATGGTGCCGAGTGCCGACAGTTTACCGGCCTGCACCAACTCGTCCTGGGCGCGCACCAGCTCCTGCTGCGCCTGCTCACGCTCGAGCACCTCCTGCTTGAGGCGGCTGTTGAGCAGCTCCAGGTCGTGTGTGCGTTCAGCGACGCGTTGCTCCAGCTCGGCCTTGGCGCGGGCGTCGAGGGCGATGCGTTCGAGGTAGTGACGGCGGCGCAGTACCAGCAGACCGAGCAGCAGCAGCAGCGCCAGCAGGGCTGCCGCGCCCACGGCCACGGCGCTGCGTACGGGGCGGTCGAGCAGGATGCGCGGGGCGAGAATGCTCACCGTCCAGCCGGTTTCTTCCAGGGAGCGGCTTTGCGTCAGCCAGGCGTTGGGGTCGATGTCGAGCAGGGGCGGTGCCTGAGTCGGGTAGGGTTGGTTGGCGGCGATAGCCGATTGCTCGACGCGATCCAGCGGGCGACTGGCGTGGAAGCGCCAGTCCGGGCGTGAAGTGAGAATGACGACGCCATTGGTGTCGGTGACCAGCAGTTGCTCCGGGGTGTTGCCCCATAGGGTTTCGGTGTGGTCGAGGTCGACCTTTACCACCAGTGCGCCGATGTTGTGCTCGTCCTCGCGCACCGGATAGGCGAAGTAGTAACCGCGCTTGCCTGAGGTGGTGCCGAGGCCGAAGAAACGACCCAGGCGGCCGGCCAGCGCTTCGCGAAAGTAGGGGCGGAAGGCGAAGTTGCCGGCGACGAAGCTGTCGGGCTTGTCCCAGTTGGAGGCAGCCAGGGTGACGCCGCGCGGGTTCATCAGGTAGATCACGTCGGCGCCGGTCTGGCTCTTGATTCGGGCCAGCAGGCGGTTGGCGTTGTCCAGCGAGGCCGGGTCTTCGGGCGCATGCAGGGCGGCGCGCAGGCCTGGAAGGTCGCCAAGAATCTGCGGCAACACCTCATAGCGACGCAGTGTGCCGAGCAGGTTGGCAACGTACAGATCCAGCGTTTGCCGGTTCTGCTCGATCAGCACTTCGCGGTAATAGCGCTCGGCCAGAAAATGGACGGGCCACAGCAATGGCGCCAGCAGCAGCGCCAGCAGCACGAGGCTGCGCCAGCGCAGACGACGGGGAGTAGCAGTGTTCGTGCTCATGGCAAACCGTGCAGAAATGATCGGCGCATTATGCACGTTAAGCGTGCGGCCGGTGATGTGCGCCGGCCGCTGCTGGTGAAACGCCGGGTGTCAGCTCATGCGCTGCAGGCAAGCGTCCAGTGCCGCGCGCCAGTCCGGCAGGCGAACCTGCCAGTCCTGCTCCAGGCGCTCGCCATCCAGGCGTGAATTGAGTGGGCGCTGCGCTGGTGTCGGATACTCGCTGCTGGGGATGGGGCGAAGCCTGGCGCAGGGTTTACCGGCCGCACGCAGGCGCTCGGCGATGGCGCTGGCGAAGCCGAACCAACTGGTCTCGCCCTGGCAGGTGAGGTGGTAGGTGCCCCAGTGATGGCGCCCCTGCTGCCATTTGTCGATCAGCTCGGCGGTGGCGCTGGCGATGCTGCCGGCCCAGGTCGGCGCGCCGATCTGATCGTCGACCACGCTGAGCTCCTCGCGCTCCTGCAGCAGGCGCTGCATGGTCAGCAGGAAGTTGCGCCCGTATTGCGAGTAGACCCAGCTGGTGCGCAGGATCAGGTGTTCGCAGCCGCTGATGCGCAGCGCCTGTTCGCCAGCCGCCTTGCTGGCGCCGTAGACCCCCAGCGGGTGTGGCGTATCGGCCTCACGATAGGGGGTGGCCTTGCTGCCATCGAATACGTAGTCGGTGGAGTAGTGGATCAGCGGGATGTCCAGCTCGAAACAGGCATCGGCCATGACGCCTGGCGCCTCGGCATTGACGGCGAAGGCCAGCTCGCGCTCCTGCTCGGCCTGGTCCACGGCAGTATAGGCGGCGGCGTTGATCAGCAGGGCTGGCCGCTCGCGCAGGATGGTTTCGCGCAGGCTGTCCGGGCGTGACAGGTCGAATGCCTGGCGGCCGAGGCTGATCAGCTCGTGCTCGCGCAGCGCCAATTGCAACTCGCGGGCGACCTGGCCGGTGTGGCCGCTGATGAGGATCTTCATGCGAAGGTCTCGGCATCGGCCAGGCTCAGGCCTTGCTGATCCTTGGCCGAGAGTTGCGGTGTCAGCCCATCGAGCGGCCAGTCGATGGCCAGTTTCTCATCGTCCCAGCGGATGCAGCGCTCATGGGCCGGGGCGTAGTAGTCGGTGGTCTTGTAGAGGAACTCGGCGTATTCGCTGAGCACCAGGAAGCCATGCGCGAAGCCTTCCGGTATCCACATCTGGCGCTTGTTCTCGGCGGACAGATGCACGCCAACCCATTTGCCGAAGTTCGACGAGCTGCGGCGTACGTCGACCGCGACGTCATAGACCTCGCCAGCAGTGACACGCACCAGCTTGCCCTGGGCCTGCTGCAGTTGGTAATGCAGGCCACGTAGTACGCCGCGTGCGGAGCGCGAATGGTTGTCCTGGACGAACTCGCGGGTCAGCCCGGTGGCCTCGGCAAAGCGTCGCGCGTTGAAGCTCTCATAGAAGAAGCCGCGCTCGTCACCAAACACCTGGGGTTCGAGAATCAGCACTTCCGGCAGTGCAGTTGCGATGACTTTCACTGCGATTCCTCCGCCAGCTTGTACAGGTACTGGCCATAGCCGGTCTTGCCCAGCGACTTGGCGCATGCGAGCAGCTTCTCGCGGTCGATCCAGCCCTGTTGGTAAGCGATTTCCTCCAAGCACGCGACTTTCAGACCCTGGCGTTTTTCAACGGTTTGCACGTATTGCGAGGCATCGATCAGGCTGTCGTGGGTGCCGGTGTCGAGCCAGGCGAAGCCGCGGCCGAAGCGCTCCACGCGCAGGTCGCCACGGGCCAGGTAGGCGTTGTTGACGTCGGTGATTTCCAGCTCGCCGCGTGGCGAGGGCTTCACCGCCTTGGCGATCTGCACCACGTCGTTGTCGTAGAAATACAGGCCGGTCACGGCAAAGCTGGACTTGGGTTTTGCCGGCTTTTCCTCGATCGACAGTGCGTTGCCGGCGGCATCGAATTCGACCACGCCAAAACGCTCGGGATCGCTGACCCAGTAGCCGAAGACCGTCGCGCCACTTTCATGGCTGGCCGCGCGCAGCAGCTTCTCGGTGAAATGCTGGCCGTGGAAAATGTTGTCGCCGAGGATCAGGCACACCGAGTCGTTACCGATGAACGACTCGCCGATCAGAAAGGCCTGGGCCAGACCATCAGGCGAGGGTTGCTCGGCATATTGCAGCTCAATGCCGAACTGGCTGCCGTCACCAAGCATCTTGCGGAAGTTGGGCAAGTCTTCGGGGGTGGAGATGATCAGGATCTCGCGAATGCCGGCCAGCATCAGTACCGACAGCGGGTAATAGATCATCGGTTTGTCATAGATCGGCAGCAGCTGCTTGGACACACCGAGGGTGATGGGATGCAGGCGGGTGCCGGAACCGCCGGCGAGAATGATGCCTTTCATTATTCCTGCTCCTTGGAGCCTGTTTAGGATCTCGCGAGCTAGAGCCATGCAAGGCAAAAACAGGCGAGGAAGCGGAGTTTACGAGTTGTAAATGAGCATTCCGACCGGGCTGGCGCACCAGCCTGTTTTTAACGCAGCAGGGCCAACGCGCAGCAGATCATCAACAGGCTTCTTAAAGTGCGCCGAGTCGCTGACCCTGATAGCTACCATCCTGTACGCGGCGGCACCAGTCGAGATTGTCCAGATACCACTTTACTGTCTTGCGCAGGCCGGTTGCGAAAGTCTCCTGCGGTACCCAGCCCAGCTCGCGTTCGATCTTGCCCGCATCGATGGCGTAGCGCAGATCGTGACCCGGGCGATCCTGCACGTAGGTGATCAGGTCTTCATAGCGCGCGATACCGGCCGGCTTCTGCGGTGCCAGCTCTTCCAGCAATGCGCAGATGGCGCGTACCACATCGAGGTTCTTCTGCTCATTGTGGCCGCCGATGTTGTAGGTCTCACCGACCTTGCCTTCGCTGACCACCTTGAGCAGGGCGCGCGCGTGATCTTCCACGTACAGCCAGTCGCGTACCTGCTGACCGTTGCCATACACCGGCAGTGGTTTGCCCGCCAGGGCGTTGAGGATCATCAGCGGGATCAGCTTCTCGGGAAAATGGTACGGGCCATAGTTGTTCGAGCAGTTGGTGATCAGCACCGGCAGGCCATAGGTGCGTTGCCAGGCGCGTACCAGATGGTCGGACGCCGCCTTGCTCGCCGAGTAGGGGGAGCTGGGCGCGTAAGGCGTGGTTTCTGTGAACAGGTCGTCGACGCCATGCAGATCGCCATACACCTCGTCGGTGGAGATGTGATGAAAGCGAAAGGCTGCCTTGCGCTCAGCGCTCAGGCCAAGCCAATAGGCGCGGGTGCTTTCCAGCAGGCTGTAAGTGCCGACGATATTGGTCTGGATAAAGGCCGCCGGGCCATCAATGGAGCGGTCGACATGGGATTCGGCGGCCAGGTGCATGATGGCCTCTGGTTGGAAGTCAGTCAGCGTCTGTGCAACCACTGGGCTGTCGGCGATATCGGCTCGAACGAAGTGGTAGCGGGGACTATCGGCTACGTCTGTCAGCGACTCCAGGTTGCCGGCATAGGTCAGCTTGTCGAGGTTTAGTACCTCATGCTCTGTGTGACGGATCAGATGACGGATCAGAGCCGAACCGATAAAGCCGGCACCGCCGGTAATAAGGATGCGCATCTGCTCATAACCTCGCTGTGTAACGTCTCGCCATGCCCACGAGCCGAGTACGGTAAGTGCAATGAACAGGCGACGGATAGGGGCAGGAGCAAAAACAAAAAAGGCCTGCACGAAGGCAGGCCTAGATATTAGATGGTGCCGGCACCAGGAGTCGAACCCGGGACCTACTGATTACAAGTCAGTTGCTCTACCAGCTGAGCTATACCGGCACTGAAGGGCCGCCATTATATCCATTCATCGGCCTGAGTAAAGCCTCGTTCGAGCCAGGTTTTTCTGGGCTTGGCTATCAGCAGCTTTTGGCTTATGCACAAAGAGAAGGCGTGCTCGATAGCTGCGCACTGGTTCTGTGCGGCGAATCACGAATTTTCGCAAGTCATTGTTTTTGCTGCCACTTCAGTCTTTGATCGAAAAGTGATCAGATGTCTACGGGGCAATTCCCCGCTGGCTTTGCAGTATTTGCCCAGAAAGGATCAACAGAGTTATCCACAGCTTCTGTGTGCAACTCAGGCGCGTTCTGCCAATAGCAGCAGGTTGCGTGGGCTCAGGCGGTATTCGCAGAAGGTGCCCAGCTTCACGCTGTAGCCCTGTTCCTGCAGATACAGTGCACGGTCGAGCAACAACCAGAGTTCCAGTGGCCGGCGGAACAGGTTGCGCAGTAGCTCCAGATTGCGCACTTCGGCCAGGCGTTGCCAGCCGCTTGCTTCCAGTGCTGACCAGTTCTGTTTGCCCGGTGACGGCACGTTACGCAGCGCGGCGAGGTCATGGCAGAAGCGGGCGAAGGGTTTGCTGAACCAGTCGCTGGGCAGCGATGGCGTTGGCAGGTATTCATCGATGCCGCGTAGCTGGCGCTGCAGCAGGTCGAAGGCAAGGCGCCAGGCCATCGACTGATTGCGTTGTCTGCGTATGCGCGCGCCGGCTGTGACGGTCTCGCTCAGCGGCAGGCCGAGGTCGTCGCGTGAAAGCCGCAAGGCGGAGGCTTGCGCGACAGCCGAGAGCGCTTGGTAGTGCAGGCCGGCGATGCGGTTGTAGCAGCAGGGCGCCACCGCCAGCTGTGAGCATCCGTTGCGGCTGGCCAGTTGCAGCAGCCGTACATGCAGGTCTCCGCAGGCGTGCAGGGCTACCGGGGTATGTTCTTGCATCAGGCGTTCGTTGCAATCATCGGCCAGTACATCCTGCTGTAGGTGTGCGGCGTCCAGTCCCAGGCGTTTGCTCAGTGTGCTGCCGGACTCGATCAGCGCCGGGTCGTACTCCAGGCAGGTCAGGTGTTGATCATTCTGAGTCAGCCAGCGACCGAGGTGACCCTTGCCGGCGCACCAGTCGAGCCAGTGGGTGGGACGATTGCGATACTGCAGGCGACTGGCGAAGGCCTGTATCTGCGCCAGCTTTCTACCGGGCACATCGACGCTGAGGGCGTGGTCGCGCGGCGGACTGTCCAGGCTCGGCATCTCGCCCAACTGGCTAAGCGCTTGCGCTTGGTGGGCCAGGTCGGGAAAGGGCGCTGGTGCAGGGAGCGTGAAGGGGCTGCTGTCGCCGGCCTCAGCCTGCTCCAGGGAGCGGCTGCGCAGCCAGGTAGCAAGCTCCGCCAGCTCTGTTTCCCAGGGCAGTTGCAGGTAATGAAACGGCCGTGGGCGCCAGAGCGCTTGATGCTGCATAAGAAAACTGTCCAGGGCCTGGAAACGGGCGAGCAGATCGCCTGAGGTAAGTATGGGCTCGGACATGGCGCTCATGCGTCTGGTTGAACCGGGCTGCCAAGCGGGCAGCCCGGTAGGCTTAGCGACCCTGGCAGGCGTCGACGCGCAGCCAGCGTTCCAGCAGTTTGAAGACGTTGATCAGCACGAAGGTAATCACTAGATAGAACACGGCGGCGGTGAAGAAGAACTCCATATTCACATAGGTCCGCGCGTTCAGCGTGCGTGCCATGCCGGTGAGGTCCAGCAGGGTTACGGTGCTGGCCAGCGCACTGGCCTTGAGCATCAGGATCACCTCGTTGCTGTAGGCCGGCAAGCCGATGCGTGCGGCGCGTGGCAGTACGATGTAGACCATGGTCTTGGCCCGCGACATGCCCAGCGCACGCGCCGCCTCCACTTCACCAGGCGGTACGGCCTGAATGGCGCCGCGCAGGATCTCGGCGATATAGGCGGTGGTGTGCAGCGTCATTGTGATCACCGCGCACCAGTACGGATCACGCAGGTAGGGCCAGAGTGGGCCTTGGCGCACGGCATCGAATTGCGCCAGGCCGTAGTAGACAAGGAACAACTGCACCAGCATCGGCGTGCCACGGAAGAAGAAGATGTAGCCGTAGGGCAGGGCGCGAACGTACCAGAGGCGCGAGGCACGGGCGATGCCCATCGGCACTGCCAGGATCAGGCCGGCAACCACCGCGACGGCGAGCAGTTCGATGGTCAGTAGCGCACCTTCAGCCATTTTCGGCAGGTGCTTGATGATCAGCTCCCAATTCATTGAGTGCTCCTTACGAAGCCGCGCGCGGCTCTCTTCTCGAGGAAGTGCAGGCCGATCATGGAGATGGTGGTAAGGCTCAGGTAGATGATGGCGGCGACCAGGTAGAAGGTCATGGCTTGTTTGGTCACGGTGACGGCGATCTGCGACTGGCGCATGATCTCGGTCAGGCCGATCACTGAAACCAGTGCGGTGTCCTTCATCAGGATCATGAACAGGTTGCCCAGGCCGGGCATCGCGATGCGCCACATCTGCGGCATGATCACGCGCCAGAGAATACGCGCCTTGGACAGGCCAAGTGCCTGGCCTGCTTCGCGATGGCCCTTGGGAATCGCCAGGATGGCGCCGCGGAACACTTCAGTGGCGTATGCGCCGAAGCACAGGCCAAGGGCGATGACGCCAGCTGCGAATGGGCTCAGCTCCAGGCTGCCCACGCCCAGGCTTTCGCCCAGTTCGCGCAGCACGTTCACCGTACTGAAATAGATGAGCATCACCCACAGCAGCTCGGGAACGCCGCGAACGATGGTCGAGTAACTGCCGCCAAGCCATTGCAGCGGCTTATAGGGCGAGGTTTTGGCGAAGGCGCCGAGCAGGCCGAGCACCAGACCCAAAGCCAGCGCGGACAGCGCCAGTTTGATGGTCATCAGGGTGCCGGCGGCCAGAGCGGGGCCGAATCCGTGGAGTTCGAAAATCATCGGAGGGCTCGGGCAACTGCGCCGCCCAAAGGGCGACGCAATGCCTTCAGGTCATCAATAGATGCTGAACGGGAAGTACTTGTCGTTGATCTGCTTGTAGGTGCCGTCTTCGATGATGGCCTGCAGAGCAGTGTTCAGCTTCTCGCGCAGTGGGTCACCCTTGCGTACGGCGATGCCGATCTTGTCGTTGTCGAACACCGGGTCGCCCTTGAACTCGAAGTCCTTGCCAGCGTCGCTCTTGAGCCATTCCCAGTTAACAAGGGTGTCGGCCAGCACGCCATCGAGACGGCCGGAAGCCAAGTCGAGGTAGGCGTTTTCCTGGGTGTCATACAGCTTGATATCGACCACCTTGTCCAGGTTGTCTTCCAGCCAGGTGCCGGCGATGGTGGCGCGCTGAGCACCGATCACCTTGCCTTTGAGGCTGCCGGCATCGGTCTTGAAATCGGCCGACTTCGGTGCGATGAACTGCAGCTTGTTGGTGTAGTAGGGCTCAGTGAAATCGACCGCCGCCTGACGCTCTTCGGTGATCGACATCGAAGCGATCAGGAAGTCGAACTTCTTGGCGTTCAGGGCCGGAATGATGCCATCCCAGTCGGAAGTGACCACTTCGCACTCGGCCTGCATCTTGGCGCACAGCGCCTGGCCGATTTCCACGTCGAAGCCGGTGACCTTGCCGCTGGCGTCGATCAGGTTGAAGGGTGGGTAGGCGCCTTCGGTGCCGAGTTTCAGTTTGTCAGCTGCGACAGCGCTGGTGCCGAAAGCCAGGGTAGCGGCTGCGGCCAGCAGGATCTTCTTATAGTTCTGCATGCATGTTGCTCCGTGTTAGCGATTGCTGGACATGAATTGTTTACAGCGTGCCGAGTTGGGGTTGTCGAACACCTGAGCGGGTGGCCCTTGTTCCTCGACCAAGCCCTGGTGGAGAAACACCACCTCGCTGGAAACCTGGCGAGCGAAACTCATTTCATGGGTAACCAGCAGCATGGTGCGACCCTCGTCGGCAAGCGCGCGAATCACATTAAGCACTTCTTGTACCATCTCCGGATCGAGGGCCGAGGTCGGCTCATCGAACAGGATCACCTTCGGCTGCATGGCCAGGGTGCGGGCGATGGCAGCACGCTGCTGCTGGCCACCGGAAAGCTGGTTGGGATAGACGTGGCGCTTGTCGGCGATGCCGACCTTGGCCAGCAACGCTTCGGCCACCTCGATGGCTTCGGCCTTACTCTGGCCGAGCACGCGACGCGGCGCCTCGATGATGTTGTCGAGCACGCTCATGTGCGGCCACAGATTGAAATTCTGGAAGACGAAACCGATTTCGCTGCGCAGGCGATTGATCTGCTTGTTGTCAGCGGCGACCAGATCGCCGTTCTTCGCGGCTTTGAGCTTTAGCTCCTCGCCAGCGACGAAAATCTGACCCTGATGCGGGTTTTCCAGCAGATTGATGCAGCGCAGGAAGGTGGATTTGCCGGAGCCGGAGGAGCCGAGGATGGAAATTACATCGCCGTCTTTGGCCGTCAGGGAAATACCCTTGAGCACTTCGAGGTCGCCGTAGCGTTTGTGCAGGTTGCGAATTTCCAGCGCGGGCGTCGCCTCGGCCATGGGGTGGTGTCCTCTTCTTCTTCGAATGCACTCCGGCGTACGGCGGGCCGTCCTGGCTGGCGGCCAAGCTAGCATAGCGTTTCCGTGACCGCCAAGCCGTTTGCTGGCCTATGGCTTGCTCTGCGGTCAGGGTGTCGCCTGGTTACAGCAGGTTGTCGCGCAGATGCAAAACGAGCCAATCAACGTACGTCGTTCAAATACAGTTCAACCATGTCGTCCAGACGTGCCTTGATTGGCTGCCAGTCTGGCATGGATTGATCGAGCAGGCGCCAGAAGGCTTCCGAGTGGTTATGTTCCGCAAGATGGCAAAGCTCGTGAAGCAGGACGTAGTCGACGCACTCGGCAGGCGCTTTTACCAGGTGCGGATTGAGCGTCAGGGTGCCGGAGTGCGAGCAGCTTCCCCACTGCGTCTGCATGGTCAACAAACGTAGTGCCGGTTTGGTGGTGACCCAGGGTGTATTTGGAATCAGCCGCTCTAGACGCAGGTTGAACTGTTCGCGTGCGCGAGCTTTGTACCAGCCGAATAACAGCTCACGCACCTTGTCGGGGCTATTCTGGCGCAGCGTCACGCATAGCATTCCGCGCAACAGCTTCACTTGCTGCGGCGCTCGCGGAGCCTCCTGCACCTTCAGTGGATAGCGTTTGCCCAGGTAGAAGTGAGTCTCTCCGCTGACGTACTGGCGTGGACGAACCTGCAGAAGGCGTTCACGGATGGGCTGCAGTTGCTCCCAGATCCAGCGAGCCCGATTCGTCACTCCCCGGTTGATCTCTTCGTCGCTGGCGGTCTGCGGTGCCAAGACCTCGACCTGGCCATCCGGCTGCACCTTGATGGTCAGTTTGCGTGTGGCACGCGCCAGCCTACGCACCTGATAGCAGATGATTTCGCCGCCATAGTGCAACTGGCTCATCAGCGTTTGCGCGTCCCGGCACGCACGATTTGCACGACCTGCTCCACCAGCGCCTGCACGCTATCCATGCCCATTCCCAGGGGTTTGAGGGCCAGGAAGTAGAGAGGGAGAAGCTGCTGGCGTATCGACGCTTCGATGTTCAGCGGGTTGATGGAAAACTCCCGCACGGCCTGATCGACGATGGCATCGGTCTGTTCGGCCAGCGCCACCCAACTCTCGTCAGTCGCTACCTGTTGCTCCGCAAGCACCAGTTTGAAGGCGCCGTAATAGGCCTGTACGTGCGGGCTGCCGCGTACTTGCTGAGGCAGCTCATCAAGTTGGCGCTGTTGCACCTGCTCATCGAATGACTTGAACAACAGATACTGTTTGAGCGGGTGGTCGAACAGCGCGTCGGCTTCTGCGATCACCTGGCGCAGCAGTTCAGAGAAGCGTTTTTTCGCGTAAGGGTCGTCCAGAAGCTGATCGATTTCGCGGGTCACGCGGGTCTGGATGATGTCCTTCTCGTTGCGTACTTTCTCGTCGCTCCAGCTTTCCGGATGGTGCGAGCCCATTTCCCCCACCAGATAAGCGCCCTCGGCTTCACGCACATCGATACCCAGCACGTGCTTGTCCATGAGCTTTCTCACCTGCACGGCGTACTCGTCGTAATCCACCGTATCGCCCGTGATCTGCTTGAGGCGCTGACGCAGGTTGGACAACTGTTTGACTGTCTCCTTGTATTGGCGGCGGGTGTTTTCGCTGACGCTTTTGTCCTGAAAGAACGCCTGCGATTGCAGGGCAATACTCAGGCAGCCGGCAAACTCGCTGAGCAGGGCATAGAAGTCATCGCGCGCCTTCTGCCGGCTATCGACCTGCACGCCATCGCGCTCTTCCAGGCGAGGCAGCAGCACCGCCAGCATCTGCTCGATATCTTGGGTGTTCTTCACCTCGGCGAAGATCGCCCACAGACGCTGATGGAGATCCGGCAGCTTCTTGTACTCGGTGCTCATCGGGCTGTAGAGGCCGTCCAGATCCTCGATGCTGTAACCGCCCTGGGTGCGGGTCGCCAGATCCTGGTACTGAGCGATGGTGATATCCAGCTCGCCGAGGATGCCGCGATAGTCGATCAGCAGGCCGTGCTTCTTGTTCGGGTGCAGGCGGTTGACCCGGGCGATGGCCTGGATCAGGTTGTGCTGTTTGAGGTTCTTATCGATGTACAGCACCGCGTTGCGCGGCTCGTCGAAGCCAGTGAGCAACTGATCGATGACGATCAGCAGGTCGGGGCCATCGTCTTCGGCGAATGCCTCGATCATGCGCTGCTTGTAGACCGTGCCGTCCTCCTTGCCGACATGCTTGTCCCACCAGGCCTGTACCACCGACTTGCTGTCCTCGTCGCTGTCGCTGTTGTCCTCGCGGCTATCGGGGGCGGACATCACCAGCACCGACGACACCTGGCCGATCTCATCGAGGAACGCCTTCAGACGAATCGCCGATACGCGGCTGTCGCAAGCGACCTGGCCTTTCAAACCATCGGTGACGTGCTTGCTGAAGTGATCGCTGATGTCATGAGCGATCAGTTCCAGGCGCCCAAGCGCCTTGTACAACTCGCCCTTCTTGGCGAATTTCTTCTTCAGGTCGGCCTGCTGGGCGGCGCTCAGGCTCTGCGTATGGCGCTCGAACCAGCTGTCGATGGCACGGTCGTTGACGTCCAGTTCGAGGCGCCGCTCCTCGTACAGCAACGGCGTTACCGTGCCGTCCTCCACCGCGCGCTGCATGGTGTAGGCATGCACGATGGGGCCGAACTTGTTCTGCGTCTTTTCATCCTGCAGCAGCGGCGTACCGGTAAAGGCCACGAACGCGGCATTGGGCAGGGCAAGGCGCATCTGTGCGTGGTTTTCGCCGCCTTGAGAGCGATGCCCTTCATCCACCAGCACGATGAAATCGCTGCTGTCGTTATGGCACTCCGGCAATTTTGCCGCTGAGTTGAATTTCTGGATCAGGCTGAACATCACCCGCGCCGACCCTTTGCCTATCTGCTGGGCCAGATGGCGCCCGGATTGGCTCAAGGCCTCCTGCTGGTCACGTGCGCTCAGCGCGCCGGCGCTGGCGAAGGTCTTGCTCAATTGCGCTTCCAGATCGGTGCGGTCGGTGATCACCAGCACGCGGCAATTCTGCAGCTCCGGGTGGAAGATCAGCGCCTTGGTCAATAACAGCATGGTGATCGACTTGCCCGAGCCGGTGGTGTGCCAGATCACCCCGCCCTTGCGCGCACCACGCGCATCGCGTTGTTGAATGCGCTGGATCAGCGCGCGGATGCCGAACACCTGTTGATAGCGCGCGACGATCTTGCCGTGCTTGCTGTCGCTGTAACTGTAGAAACGCACCAGATCGAGCAGCCGATCCGGGCGGCACAGGCTGATCAGTAGCTTGTCTTGCTGGCTGGCCAACAGGCCGCCGGCCAGCCATTGCTGATACCATGCCAGGCTGGCTGCCGGGCGCTGGGCGAAGATGGCTTGTTGTTGCTCGGCATCCAGCGGGCGATTCTTCAGCTCGGCGAACGCCACTTCGCCGATTTCCTCCTCGCGCCAGGCGGCCCAGAACTTCTCCGTGGTGCCTACCGTGCCGTAGCGGCCGCTGCTGCCATCGATCACCAGCAGCAACTGGCTGAAGGCGAACAGCTGTGGAATCTCGTCGGCGCGCTGATTGCGCAGCATCTGCGAGATGCCCTGTTTGATCAGCTCCTTGCCGTTGCTGGCGTCTGGCCGCTTGGCCTCGATCACCGCCAGCGGCAGGCCGTTCACGTAGAGCACGATATCGGGAATACGCTGGCCGATACCGCTGGCGCAGCCCACGCCCAGCTCTTCGGTGAAGTGGAAGCTGTTGTTGTCGAGATCCGTCCAGTCGATCAGCGCGATGGTCGGGTTGACCTTGTTGCCCGCCACGAAATCGCTGACCCCAATGCCGTACAGCAATTGCTCCGAGAAGCGCTGGTTGGCCAGTTGCAGGCCCTCGTTCAGCGCGGGTTGGCCGATCTCGGCCACCAGCTTGTTCAGCGCGGCTTCGCTCAGCTGGTGCTCCACGCCCGCGCTGTGAAAGCGCCGCTTGGCCAGCTCGGCGCGCAGCACCGGGGCCAACACCACGCGCTCCTTGCTGCCGCGCATCTCCAGCGCCTGGCTGGGGCTCAGGTAGGTGAAACCCAGGTTGGCCAGCAGAGCCAGGGCGGGGATCTTGGCGCTGTACTCTTCCTGAAAGCGTGGTGAGGCGGTCACAGCACTATTCCTTGTTCTGCCAGCCACAGGCGACCAGCGGCGCTGGTGACATAGGCCTGCTGCGGGTGGTTGATCACTTCGGGGTACAGGTATTCCAGCAGGCCTTGCTGCTCGCGCAGTGGGTTCAGGTGGCCGGTTTTCAGTGCCACCGCCTGGCGATTCAAGTGCCTGGCCAATTGCTCCGCGTTGTGCGGGCGGATGCTGCATAGCCAGAGAATCAACGGCCAAAGCCTGTGCTTGCGGGCCTTGGGCGAAAGCGTTGCCAGTGCTGCGAGCAGTGGCTCGGGCAACTCGCCCGCATCAGGGGCGAGGTCACTCGTATTTACCCGGAGGTCACTCGTATTTGCCTCGAGGTCACTCGTATTTACCCTGAGGTCACTCGTATTTGCTCCGAGGTCACCCGCATTTGGCTCGTCTGCGCCTTCTTCCGGGAACAGCGGCAAGCCCGGTAGCTCGGCCAGTTGGTAGTAGGTCGCCGGCCCCGCGCCACCTTTTACCAGCAGGCCGCGTTGATGATGCAGGCGCCCCAGAATCTGGCTGGCGGCCAGGGTATCCAGATCGCTGATGGCGCGCAGCGCCGCGTTGTCCACTGCGCCGGTTTCCGCCGCCAGCAGCAGCGCCTTGGCTTCGTCGGCGCTCAGGTGCAGATGGCTGAACTGCTGCAGCCAGCGCAACTGCTGCTCGCCCAGCAACTGGTGCAGCAGGTAAATGGCAGTGAACTGGTTTTCCAACTGATGGCTGCTGAACACCGGCGCGGTCAGCCCCAGTTCCTGCAGCAGACGGCGCATGGTGCGGATGCCCGTGCCCTTGGTTTCGGCAAAGTCCAGGTCATACAGCACCGCCGCGATGATCGGGTTGCGTAGCTGTGAGCCCATTTCGCCGAGCAGCGCGGTGGGCTTGAGCGAATAGCCGGCATTGCGGATTTCCAGGCGATTGCTGTAACGCACCACCAGGGTTGGCTGGTTGACCTGATAGTCGCGGTGCATCAGCGCATTGACCACCGCTTCGCGGATCACCTTCTGCGGTAGCAGTGGCTGGTCGGAGCGCTGGGTCTCGCCTTCGCGCAAGCGGAAGTGGCGAGGCATATCGTCGAGGATGGTCGCCTCCAGGCGGACGATCAGGCGCAGCAGCGGCTCGCGAAAATCCTGGGTGGTGGCGAAACGCTGTTCAGGGTCTTCGACCCACTGCGTGCCCTGGATGCGTACATAGTCCACCCGCACGGCCGGCAGCAGGCGGCGCAGCGCCAGCGGCTTGCCCAACAGCAGCAGGCCCGCCACATTTGGCCGCCAGTGCCCGTTGATGCGCTTGACCAGATTCAGCGCGCGCAGCATTTTCTCATCGCCGGCCAGCAACTCCTCGGCTTGCGGGCGCACACGGGCGCGTAATTGCCGATACAGGGCGATGACGCCTTCATCGAGGTCATCCCACTCGGCATCGGGCAGGATCACCTGTTCGAAGCTCATGCCCGACTTGGCCAGCAGCAGCGGCTCCAGCTCCTGTTGCGAGCATTCGTAGTCACCGTTCAGGCCGCGGCGCCATACCCCGGTCTTGCGCTTGTTCTTGCTGTCGAAGCGACCCTTGAAGATGCAGGGCTTGGCGGCGGCATCCAGCTCCGGCACATACAGGGCCACCACGCGCTGGCTATCGATCAGCGCTGTCTGGCTGTGGATGGCGATAGCGCTCTCGAACTGCTCGCGGCAGTTGCCCTGAATCTCGTTCAGCAGCTTGTCGACATCGGCGACGCCTTCGGCCCAGAACTCGGTGTGCGTTGCGTCTGGCTCACACACGCCGAGCAGCAGGTAGCCACCGCCCAAACCTGGCTCATTGGCGAAGGCACAGATGCTTTGCATGATCGAGGCGCCAGCTTGGCTGGCGCGTTTGGCCTCGATGCGCGGATGCTCGTCGAGCGCACGCAGTTCGGCGAGCAGGGACTCAACGCTTTGCATCAGGGCTCGCAGCCTCCGAAAACGGAGGCGGCAAGACGCAGTGGCGAGCGGGTGAGGGCGCTGGAGGGCTGCATAAGGCTTCCTTGCAGAGGTTTGCCAGACGATACCAGAGGTGCACCAAGGCGGCACCGTCGGCGCTGAGCCTCAGTGCAGGCAGCAGTGCTTGAACTTCTTGCCGCTGCCACAGATGCAGGGCTCGTTACGCCCCGGCATCTTGGTTGAGTGCGCCGGAGCCTTTGCCGGCCGGGCGCTGCGCTGAGCCAACCAGTAGGCATGCAGGGCGATGGCGGCGGGTTCTATGCCGGCGACCAGGGCCTGGTGTTGTTCCAGGCTCAGGCCGTCGAGCTTGTCGAAGTGTTCTTCGCGGCCATGCAGGGCGATGGCCTCCAGGTGGCTGGCCTGGGGTTCCGGTAGTTGCGGCCATTGGCCCAGATCGACGCCGCGCATGTAACCGAAACACCATTCCTCGATCACGGTCACGGGTTTGCCCTGGTGTTCGTTCTCGTAGAACAGCGCGGTGAAGTGCTCAGGCTCGGTCATCAGCAGGCTGGCGATATCGTTCATATGGCGCAGCAGCAGGCTCAGCACGGCTTGTTCTTCGTCGACGCTGGCAAAGGTCGGAGGCACGCCGCCCCACAGCTCCGGCAGCCAGGTGCTGGGCATCACCGCTTCGGGGCCGGAAACCAGCGCGGTAAAGAAGCCGTCCAGTTCGGAGATACCGAGCACCGAGTCGTCGTTGCCGTGATCCAGCAAGGCGGCGTCGAGCAAATCCAGCTCTTCCGGCGTTAGCGGAGTGTCGTGCATGAAGCCTCCATCGATGAAAGACCAGCGATCAGTGTAGGAGCGGCTTCCGCCGCGAAGCGTTGCCCAGCATACCGCCACGCCGAGGGCGCAAGCCGCGTGGCGATCAGCGTATCGATCGCCCGCAGCACTGCGGCATCCAGCATTGGCGGACGGTGCAGTGCCCAGCATCGTGGTTGGCCGCAAGCCCGCTTGGTGGGTTACGGCGCCTCTGGCCTGGGTGCCGGCTGTTCGCCCGCGCCAGGCGCCTAACCCACCCTACGGATCGGCGCCACATCCTCTTCCTCGTCGTCCAGGCGCACCCGGCGTTTGCCGGTCAGCAGTTGTTGCATCAGCGCCTTTTTCTCCAGCTTCAGCTTGTCCAGCTGGGCTTGCAGATTGGCGATTTCGGCATCGGCGGTGGAGAGTACCTTGGCGATTTTTTGTTGTTCTTCGAGTGAAGGTACTTGCACTTTCAAAGAGAAGAAGTCGGCAGGTTTAACGTTGAGCAGACCATGCGCCCTGCCGCCCTCGTGGGCGATTTGTGCCAATCCCTCATTCAATAGTCCGGCATCAAAGAATTGTTCGAAGAAGACTGGGCAGCAGTTGGCTTTGTCGCGAACGGCAAAGCAAATATAAAGTGTGGTTACAACGCCTTTCTCATAGCGATTCAGGCGTTTAATGGCACCCATGGGATAACCGTTCGAGTAGCTCTTGTTATAGGCGAACTGGCCTTGGCTGAGCAGGTAGTAACCTTCCAACGTTGCCGATGCCACCGTTTTTTTGAAGAACTCATCCTGACGTATCAGACCATACTGAGCGGATATGGTTACGACGTTGGTGTTGCCTTCAGTGTTTTTCTGGGTAATCCGCTCGAATAAATCACCGAAGCGATAACTTTTCCAAGTGCCTGAAAATTCACTGTGACGTTTGCGGCCAGTCAAAAGGTTTTGAGCAAGTGCCTGCTTCTGCTGCTGACTATTGGCAAGCAGACGCTCGGTGGTGGCGATGGCTTTGTCCCAGGTGGAAAGGACTTGGGCGATCTTGGTTTGTTCGGCTCTAGGCGGCAACTGGATTGGAGTATTGGCGACGGTTGATTTAGTGATTTTCACCATTGAGGCGCTGCTGCCGGCCGCGCAGCTTTTTAAGTAGGCGCGAACACCGGCTGACTGCAGTTGATACTCCAGAAAACTGGGATCAATCAGCTGGGTGTTTGGCCTAAACCGCATCATCAAGTCTGGGTAGGAGCAGTTTTTGATTTCGCCCTTGAATCTTAGGCTGCGGCCAACTTTGTCAGGTGTGTTTGAGCGGCTGATAAGAAAATCACCAGGCTCCAAAAGTGCGGATTGAACTTTGTCGTTGAACTCAACAGGCTTGATTTCTGCCGAGTTCAGTCCTGCATCTGTCAGTGCTCCCAAGCCCAGAACCCAGTATCCCGTTTCGCTTTCTGTACTGTTCGGGGAATAGCCGTTTTTGATGTCGCCTTGGATCACATCTGCAAGCGTGAGCTGTTCAATGTCTGAGCGAAGGTTCATATCCCCAGCTCCCGCAAATACCCATCCATCTCCCGCTTTAACTCAACCAACTCCCGCTCCAGCTCCTCACGCTCAGCCTTGATCGCCAACAGGTCGATCTCTTCCTCGGCCTCGAAGGTATCCACATAACGCGGGATATTCAGGTTGTAGTCGTTATCGCGGATGCTCTGCAGCTCGACCCGTTCCGCGTAGCGGCTCTGGTGCTGGCGGGCGCGGTAGGCCGCTACGATGCGCTCAAGCTGTTGCGGCCCTAGCTGGTTCTGGTTCTTGCCAGGCACGAAATCGCGCGAGGCGTCGATAAACAGCACGTCGTCACCTGTCTTGGCCTTGCGGAATAGCAGGATGGCGGCCGGGATGCCGGTGCCGAAGAAGAGTTTTTCCGGTAGGCCGATCACGGCGTCCAGCAGGTTTTCTTCGATCAGCGCCTGGCGGATCTTGCCTTCGCTGCCGCCACGGAACAGCACGCCGTGCGGCACCACCACGCCCATGCGGCCAGTGCCGGGTTTCAGCGTTTCGATCATATGCAGGATAAAGGCGTAGTCGCCCTTGGTCTTCGGCGGCAGGCCGCGCTGGAAGCGGCCGAACTTGTCGCGCTCGGCCTGTTCGATACCCCATTTCTCCAGGGAGAAGGGCGGGTTGGCGGTGACCACGTCGAAATGCATCAGGCCGCCGCTGGCATCCAGCAGTTTGGGGTTGCGGATGCTGTCGCCCCATTCGACCCGGTGGTTGTCCTCGCCATGCAGGAACAGGTTCATCTTCGCCAGGGCCCAGGTGGCGCCGATGGACTCCTGGCCGAACAGGGCGTAGTCGCGCGAGCCGGTCTTGCTCAGTACCTTGCGTCCGCACTTCATCAGCAGCGACGCCGAGCCGCAGGCTGGGTCGCAAATCTGCTCGCCCGGCTGCGGGTCGAGCAGTTCGGCCAGCAGGTCGCTGACCTGCGGCGGGGTATAGAACTCACCGGCGGTTTTGCCGGCGCCGGCGGCAAAGCGCGAAATCAGAAATTCGTAGGCGTTGCCGATGATGTCCAGATCGCCGATGCGCGAGGGGCGCAGGTTCATCCCCGGCTGGGCGAAGTCTTCTAGCAGGTGGCGCAGCAGGTCGTTCTTGCTCTTTTCCTCGCCGAGCTTGTTGGCGTTGAAGCTGATGTCCTGGAATACATCGCGCAGCTTGCTGCTGTTGGCGTCTTCGATGGCGTGCAGGGCCTTGTCGATGCGCTCGCCGTTGCCGGGCAGGTGGCGATTCTTGTGCAAGCTGTAGAAGTTGGCCGAGTCGGGCAGCACGAAGCGCTCGGTCTTCATCATCGCGGCGATCAGCGCCGGCTCGTTGCCGTACTTGGCCTGGTAGGCCTCGTAGTGATCCTGCCAGACGTCGCTGAGGTACTTGAGAAACAGCATGGTCAGCACGTAGTTCTTGTAGTCGCTGGCATCCACGCTGCCGCGGAAAGTGTCGCAGGACTTCCAGATGATGGCGTTGATTTCGTCCTGGCTGATCGGGCTATGGCTCATGGGCTTCTTCTTGACGGCATCAAAGGGTTGGGCTGGCGTGCGTAGTCGCGCGCAAACGGCGTTGAGCTTCGATAGTGCGTAGCGCCTGGCAAGGCCGTGCGAAGGTGTGCAGGTTGCGGGCCAGGTCGCGAGGGGAGGCGGGCGTGTGATCGTACATGGCAGCGGGCGTCCCTGAGGTTGACGATGCTGTACACGGCGCATGGCAGAGGGGCTGCCATTTTCTCCAGATAGAAAAAAGGCTCACATTGCTGTGAGCCTTTTTCGAATATGGTGCCCAGGGACGGAATCGAACCGCCGACACGGGGATTTTCAATCCCCTGCTCTACCAACTGAGCTACCTGGGCCAACGGGGCGCTATTAGACGGATTTGAAGGATCAGTGTCAAGCGCAGGTTTGAAAAATATTTAATTATTTCGGGCGCTTAGGTTCGTAAGCGGGAAAAGCGGGGTGGGCGAGCCGGGTGCTGCATGTGCAGTAATGCAGTGGTTGTCGCGGCTAAAGCCCCTCCCACAGGTGCCTTCACTCGCTCGGCGGTACGTAGCCTTCGGCCTGGGCGTATTCCTCGCCGGAGAGGAACTTGTCCATCTCGGCTTGGAGGAACTTGCGATCCTCGGCGTTCATCATGTTCAGGCGGCGTTCGTTGATCAGCATGGTCTGGTGCTTCTGCCACTCGTCCCAGGCTTGCTTGGAAACGTTGGTGAAGATGTCTTCGCCTTTGGGGCCGGGGTAGGGCGCGCGATCCAGGCCGGGCAGTTCCTGTTTGTATTTGCGGCACTGTACGGTGCGGGTCATGTCGGTTCTCCAGCGGTAATGACTTGCGCCGCGCGTTTCAGCAGCTTTTTGACCGGGGCGGCGAGGCCCAGGCGCGGCGGGGTGGCGAGGTTATACCAGAGCCAGTCGGCCTCGGCCACGCGGCCCGGCTGTTCGGTTGTCTCGATCAGCCAGGGTTCGATGGCCAGCTGGAAGTGGCTGAAGGTGTGGGTCAGGCCTTCCAGTTCGCGGCGTTCGCCGAGTGCGAGCTGTTGCTGCTGGGCGAGGTCTGCGAGCTGATCGAGATCGTCCAGCTCCGGCAGGCTCCACAGTCCGCCCCACAGCCCGGTGGAGGGGCGGCGATAGAGCAGGATGTCACCAGCAGCGTTGACCAGCAGCGGCATCAGGGTGCGTTTCTGCGGCAGTGCCTTGCGCGGCTTGGACACCGGGTAGCGGATTTCCAGGCCGAGCAGGTGCGCCTGGCAGCCGCTGCGCACCGGGCACAGCAGGCAGGTGGGTTTGCTGCGGGTGCAGAGGGTGGCGCCGAGATCCATCATCGCCTGGGTGTAGTGGTTGACGCGTTCATGCGGGGTGAAACGCTCGGCCACGTCCCACAGCTGTTTGGCCACTTTCGGCTCGCCTGGGTAGCCCTCCTGCGCCACGTAGCGCGCCAGCACACGCTTGACGTTGCCGTCGAGGATCGGCGCACGCAGGCCCATGCTCAGACTGGCGATGGCGCCGGCGGTGGAGCGGCCGATGCCGGGCAGCTCGCTGAGTGCATCGACGCTGCGGGGAAACTCGCCGCCATGCTCGCGCATGACGATCTGCGCGGTCTTCTGCAGGTTGCGTGCGCGGGTGTAGTAACCCAGGCCGGTCCACAGGTGCAGCACTTCGTCTTCCGGCGCTTCGGCCAGGTCTTTCACGGTCGGCAAAGCGGCCATGAAGCGATCGAAGTAGCCGAGCACGGTGCTGACCTGGGTCTGCTGCAGCATGATCTCCGACACCCAGACGCGATACGGCGTGATGTTCTGCTGCCAGGGCAGATCCTTGCGCCCGTGCTGGTCGTACCAGGCCAGCACGGCGCCGTTGAACTGCTCGGGGCTCATCGGTTGAACAGGCCCTTGAGTGCGTCTTTCAGATCCGGACTGACCTTGTCGCCGAGTTTCTCTTCCAGCTTCTCGGTCAGCTTGTTGCCGGCCAGGCGTGCGGCGATCTTGCCGAGGCCGTCCTGATCCAGGCGGCAGGCCTTGGCGCCGAGCTCCAGCGGGCCGCGGCAGCGCAGCGGCCATTCGATGCCGACGTAGCGCTCGTTAACCTGGCAGGCTGGGTCAGGCATTTCGCGCTGGTCACCTTCCAGGGCGATGCCGACCTTATAGTCGAGGCCGAGCACGCGCAGGTCGAGATCGCCGTTGCCGCTGACTGCCAGGCCCGGCACCTGGGCCTTGAGGTCCGGGTTGTGGGCGACGCCATCGCGCACGCTGAGGCTGCCCTTGAGTTCGCGGAAGGGCGTGTCCTTGCCGGTTGGCGGGTTGCTCAGGCTCTTGCGATTGAGGGTGGCGATGCCGCGGCACAACTGCTGCTCGAGGTTGGCGTCGACCAGCACGCCATCATTGAGGACGAAGCTGGCGTTGCCATTGAGCGCTTCGATCCAGGCCTTCTGGCTGTTGCCACGCGTGTTGAATTTGGCATCCAGGTCGAGCAGGCCCTTGATCGGCGAAGGCTGATCGTCCTTCTTCAGTAGGGGCTCCAGTGGTATGCGGCTCAGGCGCTTTTCCACGCTCAGCATCGGCTCGGCCTGACGCACGTCGATGCGACCGCTGCCGACGAAGTTGCCGCCCTGCAGTTTGCCGCGCGCCTCTTCCACTGTGATCAGGCCGCCACGGCCATTGGCCTTGAGATTGACGTCGCTGAGCTGATGCTTTTCGTAGGTGAGCTGGGCGAGGCTGAGCGCCAGTTGCAGGTCGAGCTTGCGTAGCTGATCAACCGGCAGCACTTTTTCGTCGCTCCAGGCCTGCTGGGTAGGCTTGTCGGGCAGTGGGGTGGTGCCGTCCTTGCCGGCGCCGGCGATGCTGTCCTTGACCTCGGCCTTGCGTGCGGCTGCGGCGCTGTCCTGGGCTTTGGGTGGCAGGTAGCGATTCAGGTCGATCTTGTCGCCCTTGAGATCGGCGCGCAGGGCCTGCTTGGCGAAGTCGCTCACGCCGAGCTTGCCAGTGAAGGTGCTGCCGTCGAGCTTGAGGTTGAGCTCTTCGAGCATCATGCCCTTGCTCGAACCGTTCAGGCGGCTGACCAGTTCAAACTGGCTGAGGCTATTGCTGGCCTGCATGGGCGGCAGTTCGACGCCGATGCCTTCGAGAAACTCGCGCAGGTTGAGCGGGGCGATGGACAGGCCGCCGGATATCTTGGCGTCCTGGTCCAGTTCGCGTGCCTTGATCTCGCCGAGGGCGCGCAACTGATTGGCGGACAGCTTGAGGCCATTCCATTCGGCGACGTTGGCGGCCAGGTCGACCAGCAGTTGGCCCTGGGCGGAGAAGTTCAGGGTCTTGCCCTTGAGCGGCTCGCCCGAGGCTTCGCCGGCCAGCTTGAGGTCTTCGAACTGGTAGCGCTTGAGCACGCGGTCGAAGCGCAACTGGCCTTCGACCTCGCTGCGCGCGCGCAGCACCGGCTGGTTGGTGCCGAAGAAGGCACTGAGCTTGACCGGGATGCTGGCGCCTTCGCGGATGGCGCCGGTTTTCAGTTCGATATTCTCGACGGTGAATTGCTGGCCTTTCTGCGCATCGCTGTAGTCGATGCGCGAGTTGCTCAAGGTCAGGCTGTCGATATCCAGCTTGACCGGCTGGCCGGCCGGTTTATTACTCGGCTGGCTCGGCGGCGTTTCTTCGTTCGGCGCTGGTTCGCTGGGCGCCGGCTGCGGCGCGCTGGCCTGGGTGGGGCGGCCCACGCCTTCCCAGTTGCCGTGGCCTTTGTCGTCACGCTGCAGGTTGAGGTTGAGGCCATCGACGCGGATGTCGCTCATCTGCACTTCCTTGCGCAGCAGCGGCATCACGCGCACTGACAGGCCGATCATGCGCAGGTCGGCGAAAGGCTTGTCCGGCGTGTCGGCGCTGGCCAGGGTGGCGTCGGTCAGTTCCAGGCCCAGCCAGGGGAACAGGCTCCAGCCGATGTCGCCCCTGAGCTGCAGCTCGAGATTGGCCTTGTCGCGGGCGATCTGGCGGATCTCGTCCTTGTAGTCGTTGGGGTCGAACAGATGAGTCAGGGCGAACAGCAGCGCCACTACGATCAGCAGCAAGCCGAGAAGGAACAGGCCCAGGATCTTGCCTAACGCTTTCATGAACGGGTCCTTGGTTTCGAGAGCTGAAATGGCGGTGTGCAGAAGACTGCCGATTATAGCTTCATGCAGCTATGTCCTGCCGCCTGCTTGAGGCGCTGACCAGGGATCGGCTCGAGCTTGGATCGGAATAGGTTCGAGCGGTTCCCCGGCGCTGCGGGTGCAGTGACCGGGAGGTTGAATCGACGCTATCTATCACTCAATAGATAAGGTCTTTTGGGTTTTTGCGTAAAAAGCAAAAAATCTGCATGAATTGATAAAAATTGACATCTTGCGCGGCGATTTGTCGCGCCCTGCTGCTACTCTCCGCAAGCTTTTACCTTGGCGAGTCTATGCGATTGCCCTTGCTTGCTCGTAACCATAAAAAGAGACCTATCTATGACTGACGCCTTTGTATTGGACGGCGATGCGGCGAAGCCTGCATTTCTGTCCAAGGAGCGCATCATCGCGCGCCCCGGTTTCAACCGTTGGTTGGTTCCGCCAGCCGCTCTCGCCATTCACTTGTGTATCGGCATGGCCTACGGCTTCTCGGTATTCTGGTTGCCGCTGTCGAAGGCAGTCGGTATCACCGCTGCCACGGCCTGTGCACCGGAAATGGGCTTCTTCGAGCAGATCTTCGCCAGCAACTGTGACTGGCAGATCTCCATGCTCGGCTGGATCTACACCCTGTTCTTCGTTTTCCTCGGCTGTTCGGCTGCCATCTGGGGTGGCTGGCTGGAACATGCAGGCCCGCGCAAGGCGGGCGTGGTCTCCGCGCTGTGCTGGTGCGGTGGTCTGCTGATTTCCGCGCTGGGTATCTATAGCCACCAGATCTGGCTGCTATGGCTGGGTTCGGGGGTAATCGGCGGTATCGGTCTCGGCCTGGGTTACATCTCGCCGGTTTCGACCCTCATCAAGTGGTTCCCGGACAAGCGCGGCATGGCGACCGGTATGGCGATCATGGGCTTCGGCGGTGGTGCGATGGTCGGTGCGCCGCTGGCGGCGATTCTGATGAATCACTTCGCTTCGGCCGAAGGCGTGGGCGTGTGGCAGAGCTTCGTGGTCATGGCGGTGATCTACTTCATCTTCATGATGGGCGGCGCGCTGTCCTACCGCGTACCGCCGACTGGCTGGAAACCGGCAGGCTGGACCGCGCCGGCAGCCAAGGCCAACAACGCGATGATCACCAAGGGTCACGTGCACGTTAATACCGCGTGGAAGACCCCGCAGTTCTGGCTGGTCTGGGCTGTGCTGTGCCTGAACGTGTCGGCCGGTATCGGGATCATCGGCATGGCTTCGCCGCTGCTGCAGGAAGTCTTCGCCGGCAAGCTGATAGGTGTCGACCTGTCGTTCAACGAGCTCAGCTCCGCGCAACTGGTCGAGATCGCCGCCATCGCCGCCGGGTTCACCGGTCTGCTCAGCCTGTTCAACATCGGTGGCCGCTTCTTCTGGGCTTCCTGCTCGGACTTCATCGGGCGCAAGGGCACCTACTTCGTGTTCTTCGGCCTGGGTTTCGCGCTCTACGCGTCGGTGCCGATGCTCGGTCAGCTGGGTAGCCTGGCGCTGTTCGTGTTGGCGTTCTGCATCATCCTGTCGATGTACGGTGGTGGTTTCGCCACCGTGCCGGCGTACCTGGCCGACCTGTTCGGCACGCAGATGGTCGGTGCGATCCACGGTCGCCTGCTGACTGCCTGGGCGGTGGCTGGTGTGCTCGGCCCGGTGCTGGTCAACTACCTGCGCGAGTACCAGTTGAGCATCGGTGTGGAGAAGGCTGCGGCCTACGACATCACCTTGTACATCCTTGCCGGTCTACTGGTGCTGGGCTTCATCTGCAACGCCCTGGTGCGTCCGGTGGCGCCTAAGTACTTCATGACCGAGGCCGAGCTGGCCGCCGAGCGCGCCCATGGCGAGAAATCGGCACCGGCAGCGAGCGAGCTGGAGTGGTCGGCTGACCCGTCGAGCAAGCCGGTGGTGGCGTTCGCCTGGTTGGTGGTGGGTGTTCCGCTGGCCTGGGGTGTGTGGATCACCCTGCAGAAGACGCTCGTGCTGTTCCAGTAACGCTGCGCTTCTGAAAAAGCCCGCTCAGGCCTCGTGCCTGCGCGGGCTTTTTCGTTTCTGCCCGTCCGACCATCGCCGGTAGCCGTTGCTGCCCCGGCCCGCCTATAATGCTGGCCTTTTTCCGTTGGCAATTTGTGGAGCTGGTGATGGCCGAACGTACGGCATTCGTCGAGCGCAACACCCTGGAGACTCAGGTCAAGGTCTCGATCAACCTGGATGGCACCGGTAAGGCGCGCTTCGATATCGGTGTGCCCTTTCTCGAGCACATGCTCGACCAGATCGCCCGTCACGGTCTGATCGACCTCGACATCGAGTGCAAGGGCGATCTGCATATCGACGACCACCACACCGTCGAGGACGTCGGCATCACCCTTGGCCAGGCCTTCACCAAGGCTATCGGTGACAAGAAGGGCATGACCCGTTACGGCCATTCCTACGTACCGCTGGACGAAGCGCTGTCGCGCGTGGTGATCGACTTCTCCGGTCGTCCCGGCCTGCAGATGCACGTGCCGTTTACCCGCGCGGTGGTCGGCAACTTCGACGTCGACTTGTTCCAGGAGTTCTTCCAGGGCTTCGTCAATCACGCGCTGGTCAGCCTGCACATCGACAACCTGCGTGGGCACAACACCCACCACCAGATCGAAACCGTGTTCAAGGCCTTCGGCCGCGCGCTGCGCATGGCCGTGGAGCTGGACCCGCGCATGGCTGGGCAGATGCCATCTACAAAAGGCTGTCTGTAAATGCAGACGGTAGCCGTAATCGACTATGGTATGGGCAACCTGCATTCGGTGGCCAAGGCGCTGGAGCATGTTGGCGCCGGCCGCGTGCTGGTGACCTCGGACGCCAAGGTGATCCGCGAGGCGGACCGTGTGGTGTTCCCTGGCGTCGGCGCGATTCGCGACTGCATGGCCGAGATCAGGCGCCTGGGCTTCGACGAGTTGGTGCGTGAAGTCAGCGCCGATCGTCCGTTTCTCGGCATCTGCGTCGGCATGCAGGCGCTGCTCGAACGCAGCGAGGAGAACGACGGCGTTGACTGCATCGGCCTGTTTCCCGGTCAGGTGCGTTTCTTCGGCAAGGATCTGAACGAAGACGGCGAGCGCCTCAAGGTGCCACACATGGGCTGGAACGAAGTGGCGCAGGCGGTCAAACACCCGCTGTGGCACGACATTCCTGACCACGCGCGCTTCTATTTCGTGCACAGCTACTACATCGAGGCCGGCAAGCCGCAGCAGGTGGTCGGTCGTGGCCACTACGGCAAGGACTTCGCCGCCGCGCTGGCCGAGGGCTCGCGCTTCGCCGTGCAGTTCCACCCGGAGAAGAGCCATACCCACGGCCTGCAGTTGCTGCAGAACTTCGCCGCCTGGGATGGTCGCTGGTAATGGCGCGCAACAAGGTCCCCAGTCTCGCGCTCGAGCCTGCGCAGGAGCAGGCCGCGCTGCTGATGCTGCAGCGCTTTCTTGACGAGCGTTTCGAGTTGCAACTGGGCACCTTCGAAGTGCAGGAAGTGCTCGACCAGATCACCCGCGAGCTGGCACCGCACTACTACAACAAGGCGATTCTCGATGTTCAGGCGCACCTGAAAGATAGGTTCGAAAGCATCGAGAGCGACCTCTGGGCGCTCGAAAAGAGCTGAGCGTCTTACCGAATTCAAACTTGAGCAGGTTCAACCGATGCTGATTATCCCCGCTATCGATCTCAAGGACGGCGCTTGCGTGCGTCTGCGTCAAGGCCGCATGGAAGACTCCACCGTCTTTTCCGATGATCCGGTGAGCATGGCCGCCAAGTGGGTCGAGGGCGGTTGCCGTCGTCTGCATCTGGTCGATCTGAACGGCGCCTTCGAAGGCCAGCCGGTCAACGGCGAAGTCGTCACCGCCATCGCCAAGCGCTACCCGAACCTGCCGATCCAGATCGGCGGCGGCATCCGTACCCTGGAGACCATCGAGCACTACGTGCGCGCCGGTGTCAGCTACGTGATCATCGGCACCAAAGCGGTGAAAGAGCCTGAGTTCGTTGCCGAAGCCTGCAAGGCGTTCCCTGGCAAGGTGATCGTTGGTCTGGATGCCAAGGACGGTTTCGTCGCCACCGACGGTTGGGCTGAGGTCTCCAGCGTGCAGGCCACCGACCTGGCCAGGCGCTTCGAGGCCGACGGGGTGTCCGCCATCGTTTATACCGACATCGCCAAAGACGGCATGATGCAGGGCTGCAACGTCGAAGCCACTGCCGCGCTGGCCGCTGCCAGCAAGATTCCAGTGATCGCTTCCGGCGGCATCCACAACCTCGGTGACATCGAGAAGCTGCTGTTGGCGCGTTCGCCCGGCATCATCGGCGCCATCACTGGCCGTGCCATCTACGAAGGCACCCTGGATGTTGCCGAGGCGCAGAGCTTCTGCGACAGCTTCAAGGGCTGAGCCGCATAAGGGATCGCAACATGCTCGAATGCCAATCGCTTGATGAAGTCCGCCAGCAGATCGATAGCCTCGACCGACAGATCGTTGAGCTGCTTGCTGCGCGTGGCGGCTACGTAAGCCGGGCCGCCCGCTTCAAGCGCGACACCGACGCGGTGCGGGCACCGCAGCGCGTTGAGCAGGTGATCACCAAGGTGCGCACCTTGGCGGCCACTGCCGGGGCCAGCCCCGAGGTGGTCGAGCAGGTTTATCGAGCCATGATCGCAGCCTTTATCGAGGCCGAACTGGCCGAGCATGCTGTGCTGAATCCTTCCGTCTGACGTCGTATTCCGGAGACCCATATGGCACTGGCCAAACGCATCATTCCTTGCCTCGACGTGGACAACGGCCGCGTGGTCAAGGGCGTCAAGTTCGAGAACATCCGCGATGCCGGCGACCCGGTGGAAATCGCCCGTCGCTACGATGAGCAGGGCGCTGACGAGATCACCTTCCTCGACATCACCGCCAGCGTCGATGGCCGCGATACCACGCTGCATACCGTCGAGCGCATGGCCAGCCAGGTGTTCATCCCGCTCACCGTCGGTGGCGGCGTGCGTACCGTGCAGGATATTCGCAACCTGCTCAATGCCGGTGCCGACAAGGTGTCGATCAACACCGCTGCGGTGTTCAACCCCGAGTTCGTTGGCGAAGCCGCCGCGCGTTTTGGTTCGCAGTGCATCGTCGTCGCCATCGACGCCAAGCGTGTTTCCGCGCCGGGCGAGCCGGGCCGCTGGGAGATCTTCACCCATGGCGGGCGCAAGCCGACCGGCCTCGATGCCGTGGCGTGGGCGCGCAAGATGGAAGACCTGGGCGCCGGTGAGATCCTGCTCACCAGCATGGATCAGGACGGCGTCAAGAGCGGCTACGACCTGGGCGTGACCCGCGCCATCAGCGAGGCGGTGCGCGTGCCGGTGATCGCCTCTGGTGGCGTCGGCAACCTGCAGCACCTGGCCGATGGCATCCTCGAAGGCAAGGCCGATGCCGTGCTGGCCGCGAGCATTTTCCATTTCGGTGAATACACTGTCCCTGAAGCCAAGGCTTACCTGGCTAGCCGCGGTATCGTGGTGCGCTAGAGCCCCAGCCTGTTCGAGCCAAGCTCGTGTGGGCCGGCCGACAAGGCTGGTAACGAAAGCTGCGGGCGAGTCGACGGCAAAGTGCCAGCGATGCGACTAAAATCACTCTTTATTCCTTAATCCCATGCCCTCTGCTTCTGGCGGATGGCATTCCCTTGCCGAACTTTCCGACACGGAGTCCCCATGTTCCTTCTTCGATTCGTGACCATACTGGCCCTATCGTGTGGCCTCAGCCTCGCGCGCGCCGAGCCGCTGGTGTTGCTCACGGAAAACATGCCCCCTTTCAACATGTCTGTATCCGGCACCAACTACGCCCGTGACGAGGGGGTGACGGGTATCAGCTCCGACATCCTGCGTGCGGTATGCGAGCGTGCCGAGGTCGAGTGCCAGCAGATCTTGCGTTTCCCATGGCAGCGCGTGTACCAGCAGACACTGGACGATGCTGGTTACGGGTTGTTCTCCACCGCTCGCACGGCCGAGCGTGAGGGGCTGTTTAAATGGGTCGGGCCTATTTCCAGATACGACTGGGTGCTATTCGCCAAGGGCGACAACCCGATCCAACTGGCCAGTATCGAAGACGCGCGCCGTTACCGGATAGGTGGCTATAAGGGGGATGCCAAGACCCAGTTCCTGCTAGACAGAGGTCTGGAGGTACAGACTGCGCTGCGTGATGCCGAGAATGTCAGGAGGCTCGATAAAGGTCAGATCGATCTGTGGATTGCTTCCAGCCAGGCCGGACCGCTTACAGCCCGTCAGGAGGGCGTAGAGGACCTCAAGGTGGTTCAGCACTTAAACTCGGTCGATCTGTATCTTGCACTCAACCTGGATACCCCTGACGAGCTGGTGCAGAAGTTGCAAAGTGCATTGGACTCGCTGCGGGCCGAGGGTGTGTTGAGGACTATCGAGGCGCGCTACTGAGGCAAATTGCCGGTAACCGCTGGGCCGGGGAGGGCTCGGCGGTTATCCTGAGGCGGTCTGCCTTTTCATAGAAAGAGAAATGTCATGTTCAAACGTCTGCTACTCGCGCTCGCTGGCACCCTTATGGTGCTCGCTGGCGCGGTGCGCGCCGAAGTGGACCCGAACTACAGCGTGGTCCTGCTGACCGAGAACTTCCCGCCTTACAACATGGCGATCAACGGCAAGAACTTTGCTCAGGAAGACAATATCGACGGCATTGCCGTGGATGTGGTCAGAGAGATGTTCAAGCGTGCCGGGGTCAAGTACAGCCTGACTCTGCGTTTCCCCTGGGATCGTATCTACAAGCTGGCGCTGGAAAAGCCGAGCTACGGCGTCTTCGTCACTGCGCGTCTGCCGGAGCGTGAGCAACTGTTCAAGTGGGTGGGCCCGATCGGTCCTGACGACTGGGTGCTGCTGGCCAGGGGGGACAGTGCGATCAATCTGGCCAGCCTGGATGAAGCCAAGCAATACCGCATCGGCGCCTACAAGGGCGACGCCATCTCCGAATACCTGGCCGACAAGGGTGTGGAGCACAGCGCCTCGTTGCGCGACCAGGAAAACGCACGCAAGCTGGTGGCCGGGCAGATCGATCTGTGGGCCACCGGTGACCCTGCCGGCCGCTACCTGGCCAAGCAGGAGGGCATCTCCGGTCTGCGCACCGTGTTGCGCTTCGACAGCGCCGAGCTGTACCTGGCGCTGAACAAGGAAATGCCTGACGAGATCGTCGCCAAGTTGCAGGCAGCGCTGGATCAGATGCGCGCTGAAGGTTTCGTCGACGATATTCTCAACAGCTACCTGTAAGCATCGAACATGCGACCAGCCATGAGCCGGTCGCTTGCCAGGGATGGTAAAGCCTCTGAGTGCCAATGACCGGGCTCAGGCCCATGCAGGGATGTCGCTAGCCATAAGCAAATAATGCGAGCGGTACGTCTTATGCTTGAAACTCTGAAGAAAAGCCTGTTCGTCGCCTTGTTAATGCTCTGCGGTTCCGCCCACGCGGAGTTGCCGCAGGATTACAAGGTGGTGCTGCTGACCGAGAATTTCCCGCCCTTCAATATGGCTATCGATGACAAGAACTTCGCCCGTGGCGATGGCATCGATGGTATCAGCGTCGACATCGTGCGCGAGATGTTCAAACGTGCCGATATCAACTACACCCTGACCCTGCGCTTCCCCTGGGATCGTATCTACAAGATGGCCCTGGAAACGCCTAATGTCGGCTTGTTCTCCACCACCTACAACGAGGCGCGTAAACCGCTGTTCAAATGGGTGGGCCCGTTGGCCAAGACCAGCCGTGTGCTGCTCGCCGCGCCAGGTAACGACATCCGGGTCGCGAACCTGCAGGACGCTGCCAAGTATCGTGTCGGCGCCTACAAGAACGCTGCGGTCAGCGTTTATCTTGCCAGCCAGGGGCTGACCACCCAGGATGCTCTGCGAGATCAGGAGAACGTGAAGAAGCTGGTGCGCGGGCAGATCGATCTGTGGGCCTCCACCGACCCAGTCGGCCGCTACCTGGCCAAGCAGGAAGGTGTGACGGGGCTGGAGACGGTGCTGCGTTTCAATGAGTCGGAGTTGTTCCTGGCCTTGAACCTGGACACGCCGGACGAAGTGGTTCAACGCTTGCAGGCAGCTCTGGAGCAGATGCGTGCCGAAGGCCTGCTGGACGAGATACAGAGAAACTACATGTGAGTGCGCTGCGCGGGAGCTGGTGCTCTCGGCGGTGGGCCGATCCTATCGATATGAAGTTTGGGGAATCGCTCTTATGCTGAAGAAACTAAGTCAAAGTCTGATGCTCGCTCTGTGCCTCGGTGCTGGTGCTGCCCACGCGGAGTTGCCGCAGGATTACAAGGTGGTCCTGCTGACCGAGAATTTCCCGCCCTTCAACATGGCGGTGGACGATAAGAACTTCGCCCGTGACGATGGTATCGATGGCATCAGCGCCGATATCGTGCGTGAGATGTTCAAGCGTGCCGGCATCGACTACACCCTGACGCTGCGTTTTCCCTGGGACCGCCTCTATCGCCTGACGCTGGACAAGCCCAACTACGGGCTGTTCTCCACCACCTATACCGAAGAGCGCAAGCCGCTGTTCAAATGGGTCGGGCCGATCGCCAAGACCGGCTGGGTGTTGCTCGCCGCGCCGGGTAACGACATCAAGGTGTCGAGTCTTCAGGACGCTGCCAAGTACCGTATCGGTGCCTACAAGAACGATGCCGTCAGCCAAAACCTGGAGAGCCAGGGCCTGCAACCGATCAACGCCCTGCGTGACCAGGAGAACGTGAAGAAGCTGGTGCGTGGGCAGATCGACCTGTGGGCCACCACTGATCCGGTGGGGCGTTATCTGGCCAAGCAGGAAGACGTCACCGGCCTCAATACCGTGCTGCGTTTCAGGGATGCCGAGCTGTACCTGGCACTGAACAAGGATACTCCGGACGAGGTGGTGCAGCGCCTGCAGAAGGCGCTGGACGAGCTGCGAAGCGAAGGCTTCATCGACGACATTACCGAGAACTATCTGTAGTCCGAAGTCGCGAAGCTGCGTTTGCCCCTCCTCTCGCACTTATGGGGGAGGGGGCGAAGCACTGCGCCGATGTCGGCTGGGGGGATTCGCCCTCGACAAGGCGGTGGTTTGCACCCGCCCTACATGAAAACGCCGCAATTTCTCGAGGAAATTGCGGCGTTTTCTTTTGCCGGTCGGCTCAGTTGCCGCGCGTGACGCTCAGGCCCTTGAGCAGGTTGAGGGCCTGGCTCAACTGGTAGTCGTCGTCCTGCGGGCGTTCGGTGCGCGCTGCCTGCGCAGCACGGCTCGGGCGATCCGCGCCGCCGTTACCATTGCCCAGGTGGCCCTGCAGGTCGGCTTCCTTGATGCCTTCACTGTCCTGCTCGCGGGTCAGCTTGGCGCGCGCCACTTCGATGTCAGGGACGATGCCCTGAGCCTGGATCGAGCGGCCGTTGGGCGTGAAGTACAGCGCCGTGGTGAGCTTCAGCGCGCGGTCGTTGTTCAGCGGCAGGACAGTCTGTACCGAGCCCTTGCCGAAGCTGTCGGTGCCCATCAGCACCGCGCGTTTGTGATCCTGCAGCGCACCGGCAACGATCTCCGAAGCCGAGGCGCTGCCACCGTTGATCAGCACCACCAGCGGTACACCTTCGCTGGCGTCGGCCGGGTCGGCGTTGAAGCGCAGTTCGGAATTGGCCAGGCGGCCTTCGGTGTAGACGATCAGGCCGCTCTTGAGGAAGTGGTCGGTCACTTCCACGGCTGCCTGCAGCACGCCGCCCGGGTTGTTGCGCAGGTCCATGACCAGGCCGCGCAGTTTCTTGTTGCCGTTGTCCTGGCGCAGCTTGGTCAGTGCCTTGCCGACCTCGTCGCCGGTGTTGACCTGGAATTGCGAGATACGCAGATAGCCGTAGCCGTCTTCGAGCATCTGGCTCTTCACGCTGCGCACCTTGATCACCGCGCGGGTCAGGGTCAGGTCGAAGGGGCGACCGCCATCGCGTACCAGGGTCAGCTCGATCTTGCTGCCGGCCTTGCCGCGCATCTTGTCCACGGCTTCCATCATCGACAGGCCCTTGGTCGGCTGGCCATCGATCTTGACGATCAGGTCACCGGGCTGGATGCCGGCCTTCGATGCGGGCGTGTCGTCGATGGGCGACACCACCTTGACGAAGCCATCCTCCATGCCGACCTCGATGCCCAGGCCGCCGAATTCGCCGCTGGTGCTTTCCTGCAGATCGGCGAAGGCTTCCGGCTCAAGGTAGGCCGAGTGCGGGTCGAGGTTGCTGAGCATGCCCTTGATGGCATTTTCCAGCAGGGTCTTGTCGCTTACCGGCTCGACGTAGGCTGCCTTGATGCGGTCCATCACCTCGGCGAAGGTGCGCAGATCATCCAGCGGCAGCGGGGCCTTGCCACTCGCCGTCGCTGCCGGCGCGGGGGCAGGCTCGGCCGCTTGCAGGGCGGGAGCGCCGAGCAGCAGCCCAAGGGCCAGAGCCAGGCAGGTGGGGCGGAAGCGATGAGACATGAAGACAACTCCTAGTTAAATTAGGCGCCACCAGGCTGCTGAAAAACTACCTGCGTTGGCAATACTGCGTTAAAAACTGCCTCAGAATGCTCATTTACAGCTCGTAAATTCCGCTTCTTCGGCCGTTTTTGCCTTGTCTTGCCGGCCTCGCTTACGTTTTTCAAAAACTTGGTTATCCCTGCGCGCGGCACCACTGTGCCGGATCACTCGGGCGACCGTTCTGGCGAATGGCGAAATACAGTGCCGATGTTTCCTGGCCACCGCTGCTACCAACGGTGGCGATGGGATCGCCGGCCTTGACCACGTCTCCGGCACTCTTGAGCAGGTTCTGGTTATGGCCATACAGGCTCAGATAACCATTGCCATGGTCGAGAATGACCAACAGACCGGCGCCGCGCAACCAGTCGGCGAAGACCACGCGACCACCGTGCACGGCGCGTACCTGACTGCCAGCCGGGGCGCCGATCAGCACGCCATCCCACTTAGTACGAGCATCACCGCCGCGAGGGGTTCCGTAGCGTGCTACCAATCGGCCATCGACCGGCCATGGCAACTTACCTCGTGCGCTGGCGAAAGGCCCGCCGTAGACGGCGCCGGAAGTCACCAACGGGCCGCTGGGCTGGCTCGGTTGCTGGCTACCTGGCCGCGCCTGCTCTGCCTGCTGTGCGGCCAGGGCGCGCTTGCGCGCCTCCTCGGCCTCGCGCGCCTGGCGGGCCAGGGTTTCTTCGATGGTTTTCAGCACGCGGCCCAGTTCGGCCTGTTCCTGCTGGCGCGCCTTGAGGCGCTGGTCGCGGGTGGCGAAGTCACGGTTGAGCTTGGCCAGGGCTTGCTGGCGCTCCTTGCGCGCCTCGGCGAGCCGGGCGTGACGCTCATCCAGGCCGGCCTTCTGCGCCTGCAGCTGGGCCTGGTGGCTGGTGATTTCCTGCTCGACGTTGGCCAGTTGGCGCAGGGTCTCGTTGAACGCTGCAAGCTGCTCGAGACGGGCCTGGCTGAGATAGTCGTAGTAGGTGAGGGTGCGCGAGAATTTTTCCGGGTTCTGCTGGTTGAGCAGCAGCTTGACGTATTCCTGGCGGCCGCTCTGATAGGCCGCGCGGGCCTGGATGCCGATCAGCCGTTGCTGTTCAGTGCGCGCGCCCTGGAGTTTTTTTTTCTCCTGATCCAGGCGCTGGATTTCCTGCTCGCTGCCTTTGAGCTCGCGCTGCAGTTCCTTGACCTGGCCTTCCAGGTCGCCCATCTCGGTTTCGGTCTTCTTCAGTTGCTGCTGCACGCCGGATTTTTCCTGCTGCAATTTCTCCAGCAGCTTCTTCAGCTCGGCAACGTCCTGGCGAGCTGCCTCCAGTTGGCGCTGGGCGTCGGCGCGCTGGTCGGCCATGGCCGGAGCGATCAGGCTGCTAAGCAGAATCAGGGCAAGGATGCGAAGCATGGGCGGGGCGATACCTGGCGGAGTAGCGAATGACGCTTAGTATGCCTAAAAAATCGGCAGCAAGCTGCAAGCCACAAGCAGCTAGAAGAGCGAACGTGACGCGTAGCCCGGATGCAATCCGTGGGGGCGACTCTCCCGGATTGCATCCGGGCTACGATGCTTGCGTCTTATTGCAGCTCGACGATGGTCTTGCCGGTCATTTCGGCCGGTTGTTCCATGCCCATCAGCTTGAGCATTGTCGGCGCCACATCGGCCAGCACGCCGCCTTCGCGGATGCGCGCCGGGCGTTTGCCGACGTAGATGAACGGCACTGGCTCGCAGGTATGGGCGGTGTGTGCCTGCCCGGTGCACTCGTCTTCCATCTGCTCGACGTTGCCGTGGTCGGCGGTGATCAGCGCTTCGCCGCCGACCTTCTCCAGCGCAGCGGTGATGCGGCCGACGCAGGTGTCGAGGGTTTCCACGGCCTTGACCGCTGCCTCGAACACGCCGGTGTGGCCGACCATGTCGCCGTTGGCGTAGTTGACGATGATCACGTCATAGCGCTGGTTTTCGATGGCATCGACGATCTTGTCGGTGACTTCCGGCGCGCTCATTTCCGGCTGCAGGTCGTAGGTGGCGACGTTAGGCGAGGGAATCAGGATGCGCTCTTCGCCCTCGAACGGCTCTTCGCGGCCGCCGGAGAAGAAGAAGGTGACGTGGGCGTATTTCTCGGTCTCGGCGATGCGCAGCTGGGTCTTGCCGTTTTTTGCCAGGTACTCGCCGAGCACGTTGGTCAGCGCCTCGGGGGCGAAGGCGCTCGGTGCCGGGATGCTCGCCGCGTACTGGGTGAGCATGACGAAGCCGACCTGCGGCGCGCGCTTGCGCTCGAATTCCTTGAAGCCGGGCTCGACGAAGGCGCGGGTCAGCTCGCGGGCACGGTCGGCGCGGAAATTCATGAACACCACGGCGTCACCGTCTTCGACCTGCACCGGCGTACCGATGGTGGTGGCCTTGACGAACTCGTCGCTCTCGCCACGTTCGTAGGCGGCCTGCAGGCCTTCCACGGCGCTGGCGGCGTTGAACTGGCCGGCGCCGTCGACGATCAGGTGATAGGCCTGCTCGACGCGGTCCCAGCGGTTGTCGCGGTCCATGGCGAAGTAGCGGCCGGTGAGGCTGGCGATGCGGCCCTTGCCGAGGCGGGCGAAGGCGGCGTCGAGCAGTTCGATGGACGGCTGCGCGCTTTTCGGCGGCGTGTCGCGACCGTCGAGGAAGGCGTGCAGGTAGATCTTCTCGGCGCCACGCTTGGCGGCCAGTTCGGCCATGGCGACGATGTGGTCCTGGTGGCTGTGCACGCCACCATCGGAGAGCAGGCCGAGGATGTGCACGGCCTTGCCGGTGGCCACGGCTTTGTCCACGGCCTGGTTGATCGTGGCGTTATCGAAGAATTCGCCGTCGCGGATCGCCTTGGTCACGCGGGTGAAGTCTTGGTACACCACGCGGCCTGCACCGAGGTTCATGTGGCCGACTTCAGAGTTGCCCATCTGTCCATCCGGCAGACCGACGTCCATGCCGCTACCGGAGATCAGGCCGTGCGGGTAGTTGGCGCGCAGGCGGTCATAGACCGGCGTATTGGCGGCGTAGATGGCGTTGTACTCGGGTTTGTCGCTGTGACCGAAGCCGTCGAGGATGATCAGAACCAAGGGTTTTGGCGTGGCACTCATTAAGCTGGCTCGCTCTGCGTCTGAGGGGGCAATGAAACAGCCCGGCATTTTAGGGCCAAGCGCCTGGCGCGTCACTGCCAGACGGGGTTTGGCCGACCTGTGGGGCTGTGTATACTGGCCGGCATTTTACCGTCCTGGGCCATATAGATGTTCGCCAACCTGATTGAATTCATTATTAATCACTATGTGCTGAGCGGCATGTTCGCCGTGCTGCTGGTGTTGCTGATCGTCACCGAAATGCGCAAGGGCGGGCAGAGCCTGTCGAGCAGCGAGCTCACCGCGCTGGTCAACAGCGACAAGGGTGTAGTGCTCGATGTGCGTGCGCAGAAGGACTTCTCCGCCGGCCATATCGTCGGCTCGCTGCACATCCCCTATGACAAGGTGGTGGCGCGTATCGCCGAACTGGAAAAGCACAAGGCCAAGACCATCGTCGTCGTCGACGCCATGGGCCAGCACGCCGGCAGCATCGCCCGCGAGCTGCAGAAGGCTGGCTTCACCGCCGCCAAGCTGTCCGGTGGTATCGCTACCTGGCGTGGCGACAACCTGCCGTTGGTGAAGTGACATGGCCAGCGTGGTCATCTACTCCAGCGACTGGTGCCCCTACTGCATGCGTGCCAAGCAACTGCTGGCCAACAAAGGGGTGGACTTCAAGGAAATTCGCGTCGACGGTCAGCCGGCCATCCGCGCGGAGATGACCCGCAAGGCTGGCCGCACCTCGGTGCCGCAAATCTGGATCGGCAGCACCCATGTGGGTGGCTGTGACGACCTCTATGCTCTGGAGCGCGCCGGCAAGCTCGACGCCATGCTGCAGAGCCCCGCTTGAAACCTCAACGTTAAGGAAGGCAAACGCCATGACCGAGCAAGCCAACAGCGGCGCCGCCGCTGCCGATTCACAGAATCCGCAATTCTCCCTGCAGCGCATCTACGTCAAGGACCTGTCCTTCGAGGCGCCGAAGAGCCCGGAAATCTTCCGCCAGGAGTGGACGCCGAGCGTCGGTATGGATCTGAACACCCGCCAGAAGGCCCTGGAAGGTGACTTCCACGAAGTGGTGCTGACCCTGTCGGTGACGGTCAAGAACGGCGAAGAAGTCGCCTTCATCGCTGAAGTGCAGCAGGCCGGCATCTTTCTGATCAAGGGTCTGGATGCTGCCTCCATGAGCCACACTCTTGGCGCCTTCTGCCCGAACATCCTGTTCCCGTACGCCCGCGAAGCGCTGGACAGCCTGGTGATCCGTGGTTCGTTCCCGGCCCTGATGCTGTCGCCAGTGAACTTCGATGCCCTGTACGCGCAGGAGCTGCAGCGCATGCAGCAAGCCGGCGAAACCGCCGCGCACTAAGCGTCGTTTCGCTCGGAAAACGCCGCGACTCCTTTCGAGGGGCGCGGCGTTTTGCTTTTTCTGGGGCTTCTGGGATGAAGCGGAGTGCCGCTCAGCGCAATGTCGCTCAGGCGCACCTGCAGGGGCGGGGGGTCACTGGCCCGCGCCGGTGAAGCCGTTCTGCCTCCATGCCTCGTAAACTGTCACCGCCACGGTGTTGGACAGGTTCAGGCTGCGGCAACCGGCGCGCATTGGCAGGCGCACACGTTGCTCTGGCGGCAGCGCGTTGCGCACGTCCTCGGGCAGGCCACGGCTTTCCGGGCCGAACAAAAAGGCATCACCTGGCTGGTAGACGATTTCGTGGAACGGCTGCGAGCCCTTGGTGGTGAAGGCGAACAGGCGCGGCTGGCCGAGGCTGTCGAGGCAGCTCTGCAGGTCGGCATGGCGCTTGAGTGTGGCGTATTCGTGATAATCCAGGCCGGCACGGCGCAGGCGCTTGTCATCCAGCTCGAAGCCCAGCGGTTCGATCAGGTGCAGCTGGCAGCCGCTGTTGGCGCACAGCCTGATAATGTTGCCGGTATTGGGCGGAATTTCCGGTTGAAAGAGGATGACGTGGAACATGCAGCACTCCGAGCACTGGGACGAGCGCCATTCTACGCCGCCAGAAGATCCGCGGCCGCGTTTGCGCTGGCGTTTTGTGGCGGCGGTGATGCTGATCGCCTTTCTCGTCGGCATGATGATCGGCCGGGTGTTCGACCCCCCGCCGCTGCGTATCGAGGATGCCGAGGCCTGGGAGCAGGGGTTGCAACTCTGGTTCAACCGTGAGCCGCAGGCGCAGGCCGAGCATGTCAACGGCGCACTGGTGTACCGCTACGAGGATGCCTATGGGCGGGTGCGTGAGGGGCAGTTGAAACTGCCGCTGGGGCTGGTGAACTGGCGGGTGGAGCGTGACGGGCGGGATCTGCTGCTGGTGCTGGTATCACCCCGCCCGCTGGACGGGGAGTGGCGCGGTGCGCAAGAGGATGGACGTTGGCGTGCACGACTGGCACTGCGTCCCAAATAAAGAAGGGGATTCCCCGGCCTGCCTGTACCAAGGTCCCCGAAACGGGCGGCGCCTTGCTCGTTGCCAAGCTGCGGCGCGCTGTGTGACGCGGTGTCGCGTCGAATAAAGAAGGGGATTCCCCGGCCTGCCTGTACCAAGGTCCCCGAAACTGGGATTGCCTTAGCATATGCAGGGTGTGTGCCAATTTTATTACCGGAGCGGGAAGGCGCTATTTCGCTGGGGTATAGGCCCTCGGGCGAGGGTTGCGGCGCCATTTGCAGCGCTGCGGTGCACCAGCGTGCAGCGTAATGCACCGCTGGCGCACCACGCTGTTCTGGGGTGCTGGATGGGGGTTAGCGCGGCAGCAGACTCAGCGTGCCCTGGCTGTTGGCTTTGACGTCGGCCTCGCTCAGGTGCTGCGGCTGATACTCACCGGCTACGTGCGCGGCCGCCTGATCGCTGTAATGAGCGTCGAACGGCACGCCGCTCTGGCCGACGGGAATGCCGCCCAGGGCCTTGTCAGCATCGGCCAGGTCGACCAGGCGTCGGGTCGAGGGACCATAGACCACGGGCCAGGGCGCCGGGCCAACCTTGTGCGAGAGGTTGTTCGGCGTTTCATGGCCGCCTGGTGCGGCAAACGGGCCGGCATTCAGCAGCCAGGCCAGCGGCTGTTGCTGACCAAGCGGGTGTTCGTGGGTGAGGGTATGGCCACGGCCCCAGTTCCAGGCAGCGACATCATTGCCGAGCACGTTGCGTAGATGCGTCAGGCTGGCGCGCCAGGCGTCCGCGACGATCTGCGCGCGGCTTTCGCGCTGCGCGCTACCCTGGCGATTCCACCAGGGCGAGTCGGCATTGGCAGTCAGGCGTGGCAGAGCGGTGTCGAGTACGCGGGTCTGCAGGAGGCTGTCGAAGAACACCTCGCCCAGCTCGTCGGCCATGGCTTCGTGGGCAAGCTGATAGGTCAGCTGGTTGAACAGGGTGGCCGCCACGGAATCGAGTGCGTGGTCGCCGTTCCACTGGGCCAGTTGTTCCACCAGTGCGCGCTCCTGATCGTTCGCTGCTGCGCCGCGCAGTTCGTCGAGGATCGGTGCCAGCAGGCGCGGACCATAGCCGGTACCGGGATCGAGTTGCAGCGCCTGGCTGTTGTGGATATCCCACTTCACCGAGGCGTCGCTCAGGCGCTGGTTCAGGCGCTGACCGCGATCAGGCAGGTTGTAGTAGCCGGGAATCTGAATGCCGCTGGCCGGCACGGGCTGGTAGTTGGCCGAGAGGATGTAGCCGCGCTCGGGGTTCTCTTCCTGCGGGTTGGCGCTGAAGGGGTGATAGCCGAGCTTGTCCGCTTCAGCGCTGGCGCCATCGAGAATGAAGCTCGGGTTGACGCCCTCCGGGCGCAGCGGCAGCTTGGCCGCGGCCCACCAGCCGATATCACCGCTGGCACTGGCCCAGACCACGTTGAGGCCGGGGGCTTCGATCTTCTCGACGGCGGCGCGGGCCTTGTCCAGGCTGCCGGCACGGTTGAGCTTGTAGAAAGCGTCGAGCATCGGGTTGTCGGTTTCGAGGAAGGCCCACCACATGGCGATCGGCGTGCTGCCGTTGGTCTGGCCGAGGGCATCGTTGATGATTGGCCCGTGCGGCGAGCGGCGCAGGGTGATCTGCACCGGCTCGTCACCTTTGACCTGGATGGTTTCCGTGCGCTGCTCGAGGTCGACCCAGTTGCCCTGGTGCCAGACCTGGTTGGCGTTATCCGGATTGACGCGCTCGGCGATCAGGTCGAGGTCGTCGTTCTGGAACATGGTCAGGCTCCAGGCGAAGTCGCGATTGTGGCCGAGCATGGCGCTGGGAATCAGCGCGTGGTGGTAGCCATACAGCTCGTAGCCGGGTGCCTGCAGGTGCGCCTCGTACCAGACCGCCGGCAGCGAGAAGCGAATATGTGGGTCGCCCGCCAGCAGCGGCTTGCCGCTGGCCGTGCGGCTGCCGGAAACAGCCCAGGCGTTGCTGCCCTCGAACTGCGGCAGGCCGGTGCCCTCCAGGGCGCTGTTGCTGAGCTGGGCGAGGGCGGAAAGGTCCTGCCAGTCGCCGGCGGCGAGGGAGGTGCCGAGCACGCCCTGCGGATGCCAGTCGAGGTCGAACAGCTCGAGGTAGCTGGCGCCCAGTTCGTCGCGGATATGGGTCAGCACCGGTTCGGTGCGCAGGGCCGCCGCGAAGCTGTAGGCCATGTAGCCGGCGACGCTGAGCGTATCGGCCATGGTGAAAGGGCGTGGCTCGATGCCCAGCAGGTTGAACTCCAGCGGACGTGGGCGGCTGGCCTGGTACTGGTTGACCCCTTCGAGGTAGTGCTGCAGCGCCTGGGTGGACGGGCTGCCTGCGTCCAGGCGGGCGGCGTATGCGTCGGCATGGCGAGCGAGTTCCAGGGTGCGGAACAGGCGGTCGGTGGGCACCAGTTTCTCGCCGAGTACTTCGGCCAGTTCACCGCGCGCCAGGCGTCGCAACAACTCCATCTGGAACAGGCGATCCTGGGCATGCACGAACCCCAGGGCGCGATACATGTCCGCTTCATTCTCGGCGCGAATATGCGGTACGCCGCGTTCGTCGTAGTCGACCGTGACCGGCGCCTGCAGCGTGCCGAGCACTAGGTCGCCATCGCGTTGCGGTTGTTTGTCGTGCAGGTACCAGGTCAGGCCGCCAGCTGCGGCTGCAATCACCAGCGCAAGGGCAGTCAGGGAACGTGTCATCCAGCGATCCTTATTGTTGTGGGGCAAGCGTGCGTGCATTTTGCTCAGGCGCATGGGCAGCGGCATTGACCATGCGCCTCAATACTGAAAGTCTATGGTCAATACTTGCCAGGATTTACCATGGCCGATAACGCCTTCGTCGCCCTCACTCATTCCTCGACCCTGCGGCGCCTGCTCTACGAGGCACTGGCTGAGCTGGGGCTCGATCCTACCGATACCTATCGCCGCGCCTACGCCGGCGTACCGCTGGCTGCGCCGCTGCTGGAAGCACGTGAGGAACACGACAACGCTCCGCGCTTCTGGCAGGCACTGGAAGGTATCAGTGGTGATGTCGATATCGGCCTTCACCTGGGCGAGGTGATGCAGCCACGGCCGATGGATGTGGTCAGCTACCTGCTGTTGGCGGCTCGGGACTTGCGTCAGGGCCTGCAGGCCTTTGTGCGCTTCCAGCACATCCTGTCCGGCGGTTTCGTTGCGCGGCTGCAGGAGCAGGGGAACGAGGCACGCCTGGTGATCGATCTCAACTACCGCGAGGTCGGCTCGCTGCGTCAGCAGATGGAGTGTCTGGCCGTGCTGCTGAGCAAGATGCTGGCGTCGGCCGCTGGCGGCGAGTCGCCGTTGATGGGCGTCGAGTTTCGCCACCGGGCGCCACGCAAGCTTGCTGAGCATCGCCGCCTGCTGGGTGTAGAACCACGGTTCTCGCAAGCACATGACGTGCTGATCCTGCCGCGCGCGCTGCTCTCGCGGCCTTCGCGCAGTGCCAGCCCGCGACTGTTCGAGGTGCTCGGCGAGGAAGCCGAGGAGCAGTTGGCAGGGTTGGTGGAGAACCAGCTTTTGGTGCGGGTGCGCTACTGGTTGGAAGTCAACCTGGGCAGTGCGACCTGCAGCCTGGAAGCCTGTGCCCAGGCTCTGGGCAGCAACCGCGGTGCCTTGCAGCGGGCGCTGAGTGAGCAGGGCAGCAGTTTTCGCGCACTGCACGATGAGGTGCGCCGCCTGCGTGCGCTGCGCCTGCTCGATCAGGGCGTGGGGGTGCGCGAGGTGGCGCGGGCCTGCGGTTTCGCCGAGCTGTCGCCGTTCTATCGCGCGTTTCGACGCTGGCAGGGCGGCACGCCGCGCGGTTTGGTAGCGCGCCACGGAGCGACTGGCGAGTGAAGAGCGTTCGTAGGGTGGGTTAGCGACGCTGGAAGTGGATCGACAAACGCCGCGGAGGCGGTGCGTCGAGTAACCCACCAGGCGCTAGTTCGTATTGCGCAGATGGTGGGTTACTCCGCGTCAAACAGGGCTAATCGACCGGTAAGCGCGACAGGCGGCTAACCCACGGTTGCTCGGGCCTCGTCAGTTGCTGGGCGGCGCGGCCCATTCGCAGAAGCAGCCTACCGCCAGGGTGTTGCTGGCATCCACCTTGCGCCCGGCGGCCAGCGCTTCGAGGATGGGCTCGATGAAGCTGTTACTCGAGTTGCATACCAGGCCTTCGCTGTAGGGGCCGAAGTAGGCCAACTGGCCCTGTTTGTCCCAGATCGCCACGGCGGGGCTGGCCGGCAGGTTGGCGCTACCGGGCAGCTCATCGATGGGCTGCAGTGCGGCCAGTTCGGCGGGCAGGCGGCCCTGACTGCCGGGCTTTTGTACAACGTGGAACTGCACGCCTTGTGGTGCGTAGTGTTCGATCAGCTCGGCCAGATGCTGCTGGTTGCCGACATTGCACGGGCAGGCCGGGTCCCAGAAATGCACCAGACGGATCTTGCCGGGGCCGCTCAGCCCAGTGGGCAGTTGCAGTTCGGCGCCGGAGAACACAGCTGCGCGTTCGTCGAAAGTGCGCAGGTAACGCGTTTCGAACCAGCGGTAGGCCAGCGCCATGCCGGCCAGCCAGGCGAGGGCGAGCAGGGCGATGAACAGGTTCTTGCGGGACGGGCGGGGCATGGATCGGGCCAGACGAAAAAGGGCGTGTAGCTTGCCACGATGCGTCAGGCAGCTGAATATCGCAGCATTCGAGGAGTTGTCGTCGGGATCGCCCACGAGCACCCTGCAACCTATGGAAAGTCCTATGTCAGAGCCGTTTCAGCCCGATCAATTGCGCCCCCTGCTGCGACCCTTGGCCGCAGCGCACCTGGATTTACCGGCGCTGCAGGCTTATCGCAGTTTCTACGGCTTTGACCTGGGAGTGCGTTTTGCCGGACTGGACAACCGCCTCGGCAGCTTCAATGCCGCCGGCTATCAGATTGCCGTGCAGTTGTGGGCGCCGGCCGAGCCGCAGGGCACCCTGCTCTTGCTGCATGGCTATTACGACCATATGGGGCTGTACCGGCATGTGGTCGACTGGGCGCTGAGCATGAACTTCGCCGTGCTCGCCTGTGATCTTCCGGGGCATGGGCTGTCCAGCGGCGCGCGCGCCAGCATCGGTGATTTTGCCGAGTATCAGCAGGTGCTGGGCGGCCTGTTCGAGCAGGCCAGCGAGCTCGGGCTGCCACAGCCCTGGCATCTCTGTGGGCAGAGCACGGGCGGGGCGATTCTGCTGGATTACCTGCTCGCTGACGGCCAGCGTTCGGAGCTGGGGCAGAGCATTCTCCTGGCGCCGCTGGTGCGGCCGCGTGCCTGGGGTTGGTCGAAGCTCAGCTATCGGTTGCTCAGTCCGTTCGTGCGCGAGATTCCACGGCGCTTCAGTGAGAACTCCAGCGACACCACCTTCATCGACTTCGTGCACAACCTCGACCCCCTGCAGCCGCGCAGCCTGCCGACCTCCTGGGTGGGCGCGCTGAGCCAGTGGGTGCCGCGCATCGAGGCGGCCGGGCGCAGCGCGCACAGCCCGCTGATCATTCAGGGCGAGGCAGACATGACGGTGGACTGGCGCTACAACCTCGAGGTGCTGCAGGACAAGTTCCATCAGCCGCAGATTCTGCGACTGCCGGAGGCGCGCCACCATCTGGCCAATGAGAACGAGGCGCTGCGTCTGCGTTACTTCGATTTTCTTCGCGAACGCTTGGCGTAGGTTCTGCGGGCGCCAAGGAGCATCGTAGATGGGTAGAGCAACGCGCCCCCATCAGATGGCCTGATACCGATCAGATAGGGTTGCAAAAGCGGCCTTCCGTAGAAGCTCCGCCCCGGGGTGAAGCTTTTCAATTGCGCATCGCCCTGGTTCGCGGCGGGGCGCCGCTCCTACACATTCGCAGCGCCGACGCTTAACTGACTGGCATTAATCAAATGGCCCCGGGTTTCTCTGTGCTCAACCCAGGCTACAGGCTGTCAGATACCCTGCGGCGCTGGTGCAAGCTCGTTGGTGCTCATGCCTACTGCAAGGCCTGCGCGCAGCGCCTGCAGGGCAGCCTGGTAATAGGCTTTACCCGCCTCCGACTGGGCGAATTCGACGAATTGCTCCAGCTCCGGGTCGCTCAGCTCGCGATAGACGTGCAGCAGTGTGTTGTCGAGATCCTGTTCGATCTGCGTCATCAGGCGCTCACGCTGGCCATTGAGCAGCCCCTGAGCCTGGCCGCCGCCGAGCAGTCCGGGAATCATCTGGCTGAGGCTGTCGGCCGCCACGCCGGCCAGCGCCAGGCTGACTTCGGCGCCGGCTTCCTTGGCCGGAATGGCCTGGGCCAGGTGGCGAATCAGCAGGCGCCGGGTGGCATCGGCGTCGGTGCGTGGCAGGCCATTGGCATACTTAGCCAACTGATCGCTACGGGTGGCCAGCGTCTCGGCGGCGACGATCTTGCGGCCCAGGGCAGACTCGAAGAAGGCCAGCGCCGGCTGCGGGTCGGCCAGTTCCATGCTCAGGCTGTGCTGCGCGCGCTGGTCGATGGCGGCAGCGGCGAAGCGGCGATTGCTGTTATCCACCAGGGCCTGAAACACCGCCGGTGGCAGGGTGCTGCGGTAGCGCTGCTGAGCAGCGTCGAGCGCCTGGTTGAAATGTTCACGCTGTTGCGGCCAGCCGGCAGCCTGATACAGGCGCAGGTGGTCGTTTGCCAGGGCCGGCAAGGTCAGGCCAATCAGCAACAGGGCAAACAGAACGCGCATCGATAACTCCTTGGCAAACTTTCCTGGCCGGCCGCAGGGTGCTGCGGCCGGTTATTTTCGGTGGCTGGCGGAGGCTTGTCGAGTCACGGCATGCCACTGATACAATCGCCGCCATGACCGAATCCACCCCGCAAGACCTCTTTTCCGGCCTTATCGACGACCTCGCCAGCCAGGGCTGGTCGCAACGGGCGTTGTTCGCCCCAGAAGTTCTGACCAGCGAACTGGCTGCTGAGTGCCGCACGCGTGCGCGCAGCGGCGAATTCAATGCCGCCAGCGTTGGTCGCGGGGGTATGCAGCAGGTGCAGGAAGGGATTCGCGGCGATCGCATTCAATGGCTGGAACCTGGCCAGAGCCAAGCCTGTGACCAGTATCTGCAATTGATGGACGGTTTGCGTCAGGCGCTCAACCAGGCGCTCTATCTGGGGCTCGAAGACTACGAATGCCACTTTGCCTGCTACGCCCCGGGGGCCTTCTATCAGCGTCATCTCGATCGCTTTCGCGATGACGACCGCCGCACGGTGTCGGCGGTGTTCTATCTGAACGAGGACTGGCAGACCGAGCAGGGCGGGGCGTTGCGCCTGTATCTGGCCGAGGGCCGTGAGCACGACGTATTGCCTCAGGCGGGCACGCTGGCGCTGTTCCTGTCTTCCGAGATGCCTCACGAAGTGCTGCCGGCCACCCGCGAGCGACTGTCGTTGACCGGGTGGTTCCGGCGTCGGGGTGGCGCGCTGCTCTGAGTCTTGCGAGCGGCAGCCATGGAGATAGAGTCGATGCAGAAGATATTGGTCAGTCGTTGCCTGCTCGGGCATCGGGTGCGTTATGACGGCGGTGCTCACGGCCCCTTCGATCAGCTTCAGCTGTGGCTGGACGAGGGGCGAGTGGTGGCGCTGTGTCCTGAGGTGGCCGGTGGTCTGCCGACGCCGCGTCCGCCTGCGGAAATTCGCCATGGCCAGGGAGGCGCGGTGTTGGATGGTCGGCTGCCAGTACTGACGATTGACGGCGAGGATGTCACGGCTGCATTCGTCGACGGCGCCGAACAGGCACTGGCGCTGGTGCGCGAGCACGATATCCGCCTGGCACTGCTGAAAGCGCGCAGCCCTTCGTGTGGCAATCTGGAAAACTACGACGGCAGCTTCAGTGGCGTGCGAGTGCCGGGCGAGGGGGTTACTGCTGCCCTGCTGAAACGAGCCGGGGTGAAGGTGTTCAACGAAATGCAGTTGGACGAGGCAGCAGCCGAATTGGCGCGGTTGGAGCGGGATTGAGGTAGCCCGGATGCAATCCGGGGCACGGTGGTGCGCGCGGCGCACCCTACGGAATGAAAAAGGGAGACCAGGGTCTCCCTTTGTTCATTTCTGCATGCCTCCGGGGCTCGCGGGCTAGAGCGAGACAAGGCGGGAGCGACCGAGGAGAGCGGAGTTTACGTCAGTAAATGAGCATCTCCGAGGTCGTTCCCAACGCCGTATCGCCGACGCGCAGCAGCTCCGGCTTAGAACAGGACGCGGCTGCGGATCGTGCCGTTGACGTGCTGCAGCTTCTCCAGCGCCAGGTCGGAGTACTCGGCGTCGACGTCGATCACCACGTAGCCGACCTTGTCATTGGTCTGCAGGAACTGGCCGGAGATGTTGATGCCGTTGTCGGCGAACACCTTGTTGATCTCGCTCATCACGCCCGGAATATTCTCGTGGATGTGCAGCAGGCGGTGTTTGCCCGGATGCGCCGGCAGGGCCACTTCAGGGAAGTTGACCGAGGACACCGAGGTACCGTTGTCGCTGTACTTGACCAGCTTCTCGGCCACTTCCAGACCGATGTTGGCCTGCGCTTCGGCGGTGGAACCACCGATGTGCGGGGTCAGGATCACGCGATCCAGGCCACGCAGCGGGCTCTCGAACTCTTCGTCGTTGGACTTGGGCTCGACCGGGAACACGTCGATGGCGGCGCCGATCAGGTGTTCGTCCTTGATCGCATTGGCCAGGTGATCCAGCTCGACCACGGTGCCGCGCGCGGCGTTGATCAGGATGCCGCCCTTCTTCATGGCGCGGATTTCCTTCTCGCCGATCATCCACTGGGTGGACGGCAGTTCCGGCACGTGCAGGGACACGATGTCGCACAGACCCAGCAGCTCGTACAGGTCGCCGATCTGCGTGGCATTACCCAGCGGCAGTTTGGTCACGGTATCGTAGAAGAACACCTGCATGCCGAGGGCTTCGGCCAGTACCGAGAGCTGGGTGCCAATGGAGCCGTAGCCGACGATACCCAGCTTCTTGCCGCGGATCTCGAAAGAGTTGGCCGCGCTCTTGATCCAGCCGCCACGGTGGCAGGAGGCATTCTTCTCGGGGATGCCGCGCAGCAGCAGGATGGCCTGGGCCAGCACCAGCTCGGCCACCGAGCGGGTGTTGGAGTAGGGCGCGTTGAACACGGCGATACCGCGCTCGCGGGCAGCGTCCAGGTCGACCTGGTTGGTACCGATGCAGAAGCAACCGACGGCGACCAGCTTCTTCGCGCAGTCGAAGACTTCGGCGGTCAGCTGGGTGCGCGAGCGAATACCGATGAAGTGGGCATCGGCGATCTTTTCTTTCAGCTCTTCGCCTGACAGCGCGCCCTTGAGGTACTCGATGTTGCTGTAGCCGGCGGCCTTCAGAGTGTCCACGGCATTCTGGTGGACGCCTTCGAGAAGAAGGAACTTGATCTTGCTCTTGTCGAGAGAGGTCTTGCTCATCGGAGTACCTGTTGTCCCAGGGATGTTGGCAGGGAAGGGCCGAGAAACTCAGCCAGCGCCCGTAGATCGCTGCATGGCTCGATTCACGGGGTGCGTATGCTAGCATGTTCGCCTTTTTCAATGCTCGGTTGCGACCTGAATGGTTCTCAGGGCGACCATGAATCCTTTGAGAGTTCTGTAGATGACCACCCCTGCCCAGATCGAAGAGCTGAAGACCCTGGTTGAACCCGGCAAGGTACTGACCGACGCCGATTCCCTCGAGGCTTACGGCAAGGACTGGACCAAGCATTTCGCCCCTGCGCCCTCTGCCATCGTCTTCCCCAAGAGCATCGAGCAGGTGCAGGCCATCGTGCGTTGGGCCAATGCGCACAAGATCGCCCTGGTACCGTCCGGCGGCCGTACCGGTCTGTCGGCCGCTGCTGTGGCGGCCAATGGCGAAGTGGTGGTCAGCTTCGACTACATGAACCAGATTCTCTCGTTCAACGAGTACGATCGCACCGCAGTGTGCCAGCCGGGTGTGGTGACCAAGCAGCTGCAGCTGTTCGCCGAGGACAAGGGGTTGTATTACCCGGTGGACTTCGCTTCCTCGGGTTCCAGCCAGATTGGCGGCAATATCGGCACCAATGCCGGCGGGATCAAGGTTATTCGCTACGGCATGACCCGTAACTGGGTCGCCGGCCTGAAAGTGGTCACCGGTACTGGCGAGCTGCTGGAACTCAACCGCGACCTGATCAAGAACGCCACCGGTTACGACCTGCGCCAGCTGTTCATCGGTGCCGAGGGTACGCTGGGTTTCGTGGTCGAAGCGACCATGCGTCTGGATCGTGCGCCGAAGAACCTCACCGCGATGGTGCTCGGCACCGCTGATTTCGACTCGATCATGCCGGTGCTGCACGCTTTCCAGAGCAAGCTCGACCTGACCGCCTTCGAGTTCTTCTCCGACAAGGCCCTGGCCAAGGTACTTGCCCGTGGCGACGTGCCGGCGCCGTTCGAAAGCGAATGCCCCTTCTATGCTCTGCTGGAATTCGAAGCCAGCACCGAAGAAGTGGCCAACCAGGCGCTGGAAACCTTCGAGTATTGCGTTGAGCAGGGTTGGGTGGTCGACGGTGTGATGAGCCAGAGCGAGCAGCAGCTGCAGAACCTGTGGAAGCTGCGCGAATACATCTCCGAGACCATTAGCCACTGGACGCCGTACAAGAACGACATCTCCGTCACGGTCAGTCAGGTTCCGGCTTTCCTCAAGGACATCGACGCCATCGTCGAAGCCAACTACCCGGACTTCGAGGTGGTGTGGTTCGGCCATATCGGTGACGGCAACCTGCACCTGAATATCTTGAAGCCCGAGAACCTGTCCAAGGACGAGTTCTTCGCCAAGTGCGCGGTGGTCAACCAGTGGGTATTCGAGACCGTGCAGAAGTACAACGGCTCGATCAGCGCCGAGCACGGCGTGGGTATGACCAAGCGTGATTACCTGCACTATAGCCGCAGCGAGGCGGAGATCGCCTGCATGAAAGCGGTCAAGGCGGTGTTCGATCCGAACGGCATCATGAACCCCGGTAAGATCTTCGCCTGACGAAAAACGCCCGCCTGACAGCGTAATGCTGTTGACTTAAGGCAGCGCGCGCTTAGCTCCCCTCTCCCATTCATGGGAGAGGGGCTGGGGTAGAGGGCTGGAACGCCGCAAAACCGCCAGTTTCCCCCTCTCCGAACGCGGTCCGCCCTAACCCTCTCCCCGGAGGGGCGAGGGGACTGATCGCGTTCCACCGTTTCTTATGTGAACAGCATTACGCCTGACAGCGGGCGTTTTCGTATCCGGCCCCGTGTCGGTTAAGGTACGACGTCCGGCCACAAGCCGAGCTATCTACAATACGAACAACACAGGAGTCGGTGATGAGCTATCAGCACCAGTATGTCGACGGAACCACCGTCCACTTCCCCCTCGGCAAGGTCGTTTGCATCGGCCGCAACTACGCCGAACACGCCAAGGAGCTGAACAACCCGGTGCCCAGCGAACCCTTGCTGTTCATCAAGCCGGGCTCCTGTGTGGTGCCGCTCGATAGTGGCTTTGCCATTCCCGAAGACCGTGGCTCGGTGCATTACGAGGCGGAGATCGCCGTGCTGATCGGCAAGCCGCTGTCGAAGAAACCGGACGCTGAGGAAGTGCGTGACGCCATCAGCGGTTTCGCCCCGGCCCTGGATCTGACCCTGCGCGACGTGCAGGCCAGGCTCAAGGAGAAGGGTTATCCCTGGGAAATCGCCAAGAGCTTCGACGGTGCCTGCGTGCTGGCGCCTTTCGTGCCTGGCGATGCCATCGAGGATCTGGCCGATATCGGCATTCGCCTGGTCATCAATGGCGAAACCCGTCAGGACGGCAACAGCCGCGACATGCTCAACCCCATCGTCGCGATGGTCCAGCACATGGCCGGGCACTTCGCCTTGCAGCCTGGCGACGTGATCCTCACGGGTACGCCGGTCGGCGTTGGCGCGCTGAACAAGGGCGACGAGCTGGTGCTGGAGTTGGTCGGTCACAGTAGTTTCACCAGCCGCGTGTTATAGAACTGCGCACGATCCAGCTGCGCGTCGGCCCTGCGGCGTTAAAAACAGGCTCGGAATGCTCATGTACAAAAGTACAGTCGCCCGCGACTCCGACCGTTCCTCGCCTGTTTTTGCGGGGCCGCCATCGGTATTGCATGGCTCTAGCTCGCAAGATCGTGCGCAGGTTCTATACCAATCGCCGCCTTTCAGGCGGCGGAACTCTTCCAGACATCGGATGTCGGATTGCCATCAAGCAGCCGAGCCGTCGCCGATGCCCTCCCTTCGTTCCCGCCTTTCTCGCCCCCGTTACTGGTTGTTCGGCATAGCCTTGCTGGCCGTGGCAACGGTAGTAAAAACTCAGCATTGGGATGATCGCGCCCAGCTCTGGTGGCAGGAGGGGCGTACGCCGTTGGTGGAGCGTTTGTCCAGCGTCTGGCTGCCTGGCTATCGTGCGGTTATTCAGGCCAAGGCGTTGTCTGGTCTGGAACAAGATGAAACCTCGGGGCTGACCTACAACCCGGTAACCGGCACCCTCTTCACGGTGACCGGCAAGAACCCTCTGCTGGTGGAACTCTCGCGTGAGGGTGAGGTGTTGCGGCGTATCCAGTTGAAGGGCTTTGCTGACCCGGAAGCGGTGGAGATGATGGACAACGGGCGCATGGCCATCGTCGATGAGCGTCGGCGTCAGCTCACCACCTTTACCCTGCAAGACGATGACCTGGAGCTGGATGCGGCCGATTTCCCCGGCTTCGACCTGGGCTTTTCCGAAGCGGGTAACAAGGGCTTCGAAGCTGTTGCCTGGGATGCGCGCAGTAGCAGCCTGATGCTGGGCAAGGAGCGCAGCCCGATGGGGCTGTTCAGCCTGCCATTCCCTGGAGAAGACGGCGCCGCCGGGGTGATGCAGCCGTTCGGCTACGGCAACCTGGGCATGCGTGATATCTCCTCGCTGAGCATCGATACACGCACGGGCCATGCGCTGGTGCTCTCCGACGAGTCGCGCATGCTGCTGGAGATCGACCGCGCCGGCCAGCCGGTCAGCTTTCTTAGCCTTACCGGCGGCCTCAACGGCCTGGATCAGGGCATCAAGCAGGCTGAGGGTGTGGCCATGGACGAGGATGGCAACATCTATATCGTCGCCGAGCCCAATCTTTTCTACGTCTTCAGCAAGCCGCAACCGGATGCCAGTTGAGCCGGGTGGCGGATTCAGTTTGGCTTAAGCCGCGATTCAGTCTGGCTTCAGCTAGCGGCACTAATCTGACCCCGTCACTTACGAACAACGAGGTTCTCACCATGAAACGTACCGCTCTCGCTCTGATGGTTCTGCCGCTGCTCAGCACTGCCGCTTTCGCTACTGGTTACACCGGCCCAGGCGCTACTCCGCAGGTCACCACTGTGGCTGCTGCACTGGAAGCTGCCGATGACACCCACGTTGTTCTGGAAGGCCAGATCGTCAAGCGCCTACAGGACGAGCTCTACGAGTTCAAGGACGCCACCGGCACCATCCAGGTGGAAATCGATGACGAAGACTGGCCGGGCCAGAAAGTTTCGGAAACCGCCAAGGTGCGTCTGACCGGTGAAGTCGACAAGGATTTCAATAGCCGCGAGATCGACGTCGATCGTGTTGAACTGATCAACTGATCGCGATGTTCCGCCCGCCCGCCACGTCAAGCCCGTGGCGGGCTTTTCCGTGGTAGTCAGAGAAATTCATCATGCGTCGTCTGCTCTCCATCAACCCCTGGCTTTATCTGCTGTTGTTCGTGTTGTTGAGTGGAGCCGTGCTGGGTCAGCAGTATCGGCTGTTCGAGCGTGCCTGGTTCTCCGTGCAGGAATGGCAGCATGGCGCGCAGTGGCGCGAACAGTCGTTGTGGCTGGGCGACTACCGCGTGGTGATCGAGGCCAAGCCCATTGCCGATATCAGCGATGTATCGGCGCTGACCTACGATCCCGATCGCCGCAGCCTGTTCAGTGTTACCAACAAGCCGGCCAAGGTGGTCGAGCTGAGCCTGGATGGCGAGCTGCTGCGCACCATCGATCTTGAAGGTTTCGGTGATCCCGAGGCCATCGAATACGTGGCGCCTGGTACCTATGTGATCGCCGATGAGCGCGAGCAGCGTCTGGTCAAGGTGCGTATCGATGACGCGACGCGCGTGCTCGACTCCGCCGATTTCCAGCAGCTCTCGCTGGGCATCGGCCTCAATGGCAACAAGGGTTTCGAAGGCCTGGCCTATGACGCCAAGAATCAGCGTCTGCTGGTGGCCAAGGAGCGCGACCCGGTGCGCATCTTCGAGGTGCTCGGCTTCCCCCATGTCGACGAGAGCAAGCCACTGGCGCTACAGGTCAATACCGACCCCAAACGTGACGCGCGGCTGTTCGTGCGCGACCTTTCCAGCCTGGACTTCGACGCTGCGACCGGCCACCTGTTGGTGCTGTCGGACGAGTCGCGGTTGGTGATCGAGTTGAACGCCGAGGGCAAGCCGATCAGCACCCTGTCACTGTTGCGTGGTCAGCATGGTCTGCAGCGCGGTGTGCCGCAGGCCGAGGGTGTGGCGACGGATGATGACGGCAACCTGTATCTGATCAGCGAGCCGAATTTGTTTTATGTCTTCCGCAAGGCGCAGTAACTGCCATCTTCAGTGCGAATGGCTTTTGCCGACATGGGTATGGCCATCGTCCGGTAGCGGCTGCACCCCGCCGCTGACGTTGAGCTGGCGCAGGATGCCGCAGTCTTCCGCCTCCTGTGGACCATTGCAGCGGTCGCGTAGCTCGCTGAGCTGCTCGCGCAAGGCCAGCAGGCTGTCGATGCGCGCCTGAACATGCTCGATATGTTCGTCCACCAGGCTGTTGATACCGGCGCAGCTCTCGTGGGGCAGGTCGCGCAGGGCCAGCAGGCGTTGAATCTCTTCGAGGGTCATGTCCAGCGTCCGGCAATTGCGGATGAACACCAGGCGTTCCAGATGCGGTGCGCCGTACAGGCGGTAGTTGCCTTCGCTGCGCGCGGGCGCCGGCAGCAGGCCTTCGCGTTCGTAGTAGCGGACGGTCTCTACCTGGCAGCCGGCCTTTTTCGCCAATTCTCCGATTTTCATGGGATCGCTCCGTAGGTGCTTGACCCTATAGTGACTACAGGGTGTGTACTCGGCAACAGATACCTGACGGAGATTTGCCATGAGCCGCTGCTGCGATCACTCGCACCAACAGCCACCTGCTCACCCTGAGCATGCCCACGATCACGCTGGACACAATCATGAGGCCGCGCCGCAGCCAGCGGACGCCGCGCTGACGGGCGCGTGCAATACCCGCATTCGCATCGAGCAGATGGATTGCCCCACGGAAGAGCGCCTGCTTCGCGACGCGCTGGGTCGCCTGCCTGGCGTGGCCGGCCTGCATTTCAATCTGCTGCAGCGCATGCTCACCGTGAGTCATGACGAGGGCGTGCTGGCGCAGGTGTTGTCTGCCATCCGCGCGCTGGGGTTCACCACGCAGGTCGAAGATGATCGGACTGCGCAGCAGCCGGCTGCTGCACCGGCGCAAAAGCCTTGGTGGCCGCTGGCGCTGGCTGGTGGGGTGGCAACCGCTTCGGAGGTCGTGCATTTCACCGGGCTCGGCTCGGACTGGCTGGTGGCGCTGCTGGCCGTCGCGGCCATTGGCTTGTGTGGGCTGAACACCTACAAGAAGGGCTGGATCGCCCTGAAGAACCGCAACCTCAATATCAATGCTCTGATGAGTATCGCCGTGACCGGCGCAGTGCTGATCGGCCAGTGGCCGGAAGCGGCGATGGTGATGGTGCTGTTCACCCTGGCCGAGCTGATCGAGGCGCGCTCGCTGGATCGGGCTCGCAACGCCATACGCGGGCTGATGGATCTGGCGCCGCCGCGCGCCACCGTGCAGCAGGCTGATGGCAGTTGGCAGGAGGTCGACGTGCAGACCATCGGCCTCGGCGCCGTGGTGCGAGTGCGCCCTGGTGAACGCATCAGTCTCGATGGCGAGGTGGTCGGCGGCGCGTCGACGGTCAACCAGGCGCCGATTACCGGGGAAAGCCTGCCGGTGGAAAAGCGTACGGGTGATCCGGTTTTCGCCGGCACCATCAATGAGGCGGGTTCGCTGGAGTTTCGCGTGACGGCGGCTGTGCGTGATACCACGCTGGCGCGCATCATCCATGCGGTGGAGGAGGCACAGGGCTCGCGCGCGCCGACTCAGCGCTTCGTCGACCGGTTCTCGCGCATCTACACCCCGGCAGTATTCGCCTTCGCTCTGGCGGTCGCCGTATTTCCACCACTGCTGATGGGCGGCGCTTGGCTCGACTGGGTCTACCGCGCTCTGGTGCTGCTGGTGGTGGCCTGTCCCTGTGCGCTGGTGATCTCCACGCCGGTGACCATCGTCAGCGGTCTGGCGGCCGCGGCACGCAAGGGCATTCTGATCAAGGGCGGCGTCTATCTGGAGAACGGCCGGCACCTGGCTCTGCTGGCGCTGGACAAGACCGGCACCCTGACCCACGGCAAGCCGGTACAGACCGACAGCCTCCAACTGCTGGAAGTGGATGAGCCGATGCACGCCGCCTGGGCTGCGAGCCTGGCTGCGCGTTCCGATCATCCGGTTTCCAGGGCATTGGCCCTGCATGCCGAGGAACAAGGTCTGGCGTTGCTCGATGTGGCGGACTTCGAAGCGTTGCCTGGGCGCGGCACCAGGGGGACGGTTGACGGCAAGCTGCTTTATATAGGCAACCACCGCATGGTCGAGGAGCTTGGGCTGTGTTCCACGCCGTTGGAAGAGCGCCTGCTGGCGCTGGAGCGCCAGGGCAAGAGCGTGGTGGTGCTGTGCGACGAGCAGCGTGCGCTGATGCTCTTCGCCGTGGCCGACACGGTGCGCCAGAGCAGCCGCGAGGCGGTCGCCGAACTGCACGGACTGGGTGTGCACACCTGTATGCTGACGGGTGACAACGCCCACGCCGCAGCGGCCATCGCCGAACAGGTCGGTGTCGATGAGGCGCATGGCGATCTGTTGCCGGCGGACAAGCTGGCCTGGGTCGAGGCGCGTCAGTTGCAGGGCAAGGTGGTCGGGATGGTCGGCGATGGCATCAACGATGCGCCGGCACTGGCCAAGGCCGAGATCGGCTTCGCCATGGGCGCCGCCGGCACCGACACAGCCATCGAGACGGCGGATGTCGCGCTGATGGATGACGATCTGCGCAAGATCCCGACATTCGTTCGTCTGTCCCGCCAGACCCACGCCATTCTCGTGCAGAACATCGTGCTGGCGCTGGGCATCAAGGCGGTATTTCTGGGCATGACCCTGACGGGCGAGGCGACCATGTGGATGGCCGTGTTCGCCGACATGGGCGTGAGCCTGATGGTGGTGTTCAACGGCCTGCGCTTGTTGCGCAAATGAGGGGCGCTGGCATGCAGGTAGAACTACGCAAGGCTATCGACGAGGCTTTCGTCCAGGCAACGCTGGCGCTTGCAGACCGCCGCAGCACCCAGGCGCTGGCCTGGCTGGAGCGCGCGCATATCCTCACCCAGCGCCGCCCGTGGCTGCATGCCCGTTCGCACTGGTTGATGCTGCGCGCGGGCTGGCAACTGGGCGATGTGCGCGAGGTGCTTGGGCAAATGCCGCGCATCCTGGCGGCGCTGCTGTTCTCGCGCATCTGGGTGCCCATCGGCAATACCGGGCGGGCGCGGGTCAGTGCCTTTCAACCCATGCCGATCAGCGAGGAGCTGCGCCGCCTGTTGGAGTAGGGGTAGACAAGCGCACCTGCCGTTTCCGGTGCGCATGGCGAATCGCAGGAGGCTCGGATTGCATTCGGGCTACCTACTGCGCAAACCAGAGTGGGTGGAACAACGGACTCTGTGGGAGGGGCCTCAGCCGCGACAATCGCCGCTGAAGCGCCTCCCACAAGATGTGCCGGTCAGATTCAGCGCTTGAGCGTTTTCACGCCTTCGGCGGTGCCGAGCAGCAGCAGGTCGGCCGGGCGGGCGGCGAACAGGCCATTGGTGACCACGCCGACGATGGCGTTGATGTCCGCCTCCAGTTTTACCGGATCGGTGATCGACAGATTATGCACGTCGAGGATGACGTTGCCGTTATCGGTCAGCACACCTTCGCGATAGACCGGGTCGCCGCCCAGCCTTACCAGCTCGCGGGCTACGTGGCTGCGGGCCATGGGGATGACTTCCACCGGCAGCGGGAAGGCGCCCAGCACCGGTACCAGCTTGCTGGCATCGGCGATGCAGATGAAGGTCTTGGCCACGGCCGCGACGATCTTCTCGCGGGTCAGCGCCGCGCCGCCGCCCTTGATCAGGTGCAGACGCTCGTCGCTCTCGTCGGCGCCGTCGACGTAGAACTCCAGTTCGGCGGTGCTGTTGAGGTCGTAGACCGGGATGCCATGGCCCTTCAGGCGTGCGGCGGTGGCTTCGGAGCTGGCGACGGCGCCATCGAAGTCCATTCTGTGCTTGGCCAGCGCGTCGATGAAGAAGTTGGCGGTGGAGCCGGTGCCGACGCCGACGATGCTCTTGCTGTCGAGGCGCGGGAGAATGTGGTCGACGGCGGCCTGGGCCACGGCCTGTTTCAGCTGATCCTGGTTCATCGCGGGGGAATGCCTGGGAAGATGGGGGACAAGCCGCGAATTATAGCCGCAAGTGAGCGGCCGACGGGGCAAAGCCCGCGTGTTTCGTATGGTCGCCCGGCGCGGCGCTGGGGTAGACTCGGCAGTCCCTCAAAGCCCGAACGCCTGCGAAATCGCCATGCTCGAACAGTACATGAAGAAGATCCTCACCTCGCGCGTTTATGACGTCGCGGTGGAAACCCCGCTGCAACCCGCCCGTCAGCTCAGTGAGCGGCTGGGCAGCCAGATTTTGCTCAAGCGCGAAGATCTGCAGCCGGTGTACTCGTTCAAGATTCGCGGGGCTTACAACAAGCTGGCGCAGCTCACGGCCGAAGAGCTGGCGCGCGGTGTGGTCACCGCCTCGGCCGGCAACCACGCGCAGGGTCTGGCCCTGGCGGCCAAGCATATGGGCGTAAAGGCGACCATCGTCATGCCACGCACCACGCCGGAGCTGAAGGTGCAGGGCGTGCGCTCGCGGGGCGGCAAGGTGGTGCTGCACGGCGACGCTTTCCCCGAGGCGTTGGCGCATTCACTGAAACTGGTGGAAGAGAAGGGCTACACCTACATTCACCCCTACGACGATCCGCTGGTGATCGCCGGCCAGGGCACCGTGGCCATGGAGGTGCTGCGTCAGCATCAGGGGCATATCGACGCGATTTTCGTACCGGTGGGCGGTGGTGGCCTGATCGCCGGTATCGCTGCTTACGTGAAATACCTGCGCCCGGAGATCAAGGTGATCGGTGTCGAGCCGGACGACGCCAACTGCCTACAGGCCGCCATGGCCGCTGGTTCTCGTGTGGTGCTGCCGAGCGTCGGGCTGTTCGCCGACGGCGTGGCGGTGGCGCAGATCGGTCAGCACACCTTCGATATCTGCAAGGATCACGTCGATGAGGTGATCACCGTCAGCACTGACGAGATCTGTGCGGCGATCAAGGATATCTACGACGACACCCGTTCGATCACCGAGCCGGCCGGCGCGTTGGCCGTGGCCGGGATCAAGAAATACGTCGAGCGCCAGGGGGCCAACGGCGAAGTGCTGGTGGGCATCGATTCCGGCGCCAACGTCAATTTCGACCGCCTGCGCCACGTTGCCGAGCGCGCCGAGCTGGGCGAGAAGCGCGAGGCGATCATCGCCGTGACCATTCCCGAGCAGCCGGGCAGCTTCAAGGCCTTCTGCGAGGCGGTGGGCAAGCGCCAGATCACCGAATTCAACTACCGCTATCACACCGATCGCGAAGCGCACATCTTCGTCGGCGTGCAGACCCATCCGGAGAACGACCCGCGCCAGGCGCTGGTCGAGGGGCTGCGGGCGCAGGGCTTCCCGGTGCTGGACCTGACCGACAACGAGCTGGCCAAGCTGCACATCCGCCACATGGTCGGCGGTCATGCCGCCGGTGTCGGTGACGAGATGGTGCTGCGTTTCGAGTTTCCCGAGCGTCCGGGCGCGCTGTTCAACTTCCTGCAGAAGCTGGGTGGGCGCTGGAATATCTCGATGTTCCACTACCGCAATCACGGGGCCGCCGATGGCCGCGTACTGGCGGCGCTGCAGGTGCCGGCAGACGAGCGTCATCTGGTGCCGGCGGCGTTGGACGCCATCGGTTACCCCTACTGGGATGAGAGCGAAAATCCCGCTTATCGCCTGTTTCTGGGCTGACCAAGGACATCTTGATGGAACACTACCTGCTGGTTCGTATTCTCCACAGCGCCCCTGGCGTGTTGCTGCTGCTCGGCCTGATCGCCCACGGCGTCATGCTGTTCAAGGCGCAGCGCGGTGGTGATGCTGCCGTGCTGGCGCGCAAGCTGCGCGTGACCCTGTTGTTCAGCTTCCCGACGTTCGCCGTGCTGGCGCTGAGCCTGCCAGTTACCGGCTACTGGCTGGTGGACACCGCCGGCTGGCCGCTGGGGCAGACCTGGCTGCTGCTGGGCAGCATTCTCTATGCGGTGATGATGCTGCTCGGCTTGCTCTTGGCTGGTCGCCTGGCGGTATGGCGTGCCCTGGGTGATACACCAGCGCCGACATCGCTCAAGCGCCTGTGCCTGATCTATGCCGGGCTGATTCTGCTGCTATTGATCGCCATCATGGCGCTGATGGGCGCCAAGCCGGTTTGAGCAGATCGGCGGGCTGCTCGCTTCGCTCGCGAGACCGCCCTACGTTTTACCGGCTGCGCCTGCTTTTCGCTTGTAGGAGCGGCTGGGCGGCACTCCGCTTCAGCCGCGATTGCCTTCGCGGCTGAAGCCGCTCCTACAACTGCGTGTTCAGGGTCGTATCGAGGTGCGCACAGCGCACCCTACGTTTGGTGGCGTCTCAGCGCAGCGAAATCACCGGCCAGCCGCGCTCGAGAGCGGTGGCGCGCAGCACCTCGTCCGGGTCGACTGCCACCGGGTTGGCCACGGCTTCGAGCAGCGGAAGGTCATTGCGCGAGTCGCTGTAGAAGTAGGCGTCGTCGAGGTTGTAACCCGTCTCTGTCAGCCACTCGTTCAGTCGAGTCACCTTGCCGCCCTGGTAGCAGGGGATGCCGGTGATCTGGCCGGTATAGCGGCCGTCCTGCATGCCGCATTCGGTGGCGATCAGCGTTTCCACGCCCAGGCGCTCGGCAATGGGGGCGGTGACGAAACGGTTGGTGGCGGTGATGATCACCAGCTTGTCGCCCGCAGCGCGGTGCTCAGCCAGCAGTGCTTCGCCCTTGGCCAGGATGATCGGCTCGATCACCTCAGCCATGAACTCGCGGTGCCACTGCGCCAGTTGCGTCATCTCGTGGCGGCCGAGAATGGCCTGGCTGAAATTCTGATAGGCCACCACGTCCAGCTTGCCGGCGCAGTAATCGGCATAGAAGGCATCGTTACGCGCCAGGTACTCGGCCGCGTCCACCAGGCCGCGCTGGCAGACGAATTCGCCCCAGCTGTGATCGCTGTCGCCAGCCAGCAGGGTGTTGTCGAGATCGAAAAGGGCCAAGCGCACGGTTCGTTACCTGTTCTGGAGATAGGGAAGACGCGCCAGAATAGCCGCTTTGCCGGGGGTTTCAAACAGCGCCTAAACCCGCGTTGCTGCTGTTGTGGGCTTTGTGGAACAATGCCGGAACTTGCGTGTACGAGGTTGCTTGCCGTGATCGATTCTGATGGTTTCCGCCCGAATGTCGGCATCATCCTGACCAATGATGTCGGCCAGGTGCTCTGGGCCAGGCGTATCAACCAGGATGCGTGGCAGTTTCCCCAGGGTGGCATCAATGATCGTGAAACGCCGGAAGAGGCGCTTTACCGTGAACTGAATGAAGAGGTCGGGCTCGAAGAGCGGGATGTGAATATTCTCGCCTGTACCCGCGGCTGGTTGCGTTATCGTCTGCCGCAGCGCCTGGTGCGTACGCATAGCCAGCCGCTGTGCATCGGGCAGAAGCAGAAGTGGTTTTTGCTACGTCTGACCGGGGCTGAAGACCGGGTGCGTATGGACCTGACCGGCAAGCCCGAGTTCGATGGCTGGCGTTGGGTCAGCTACTGGTACCCGCTGGGCCAGGTGGTCACATTCAAGCGCGAGGTGTACCGCCGCGCGCTCAAGGAACTCGCCCCGCGTCTGATAGTGCGCGACTGATACGGACTCCAATCGAGCATGCTCAATACGCTGCGCAAGATCGTCCAGGAAGTAAACGCCGCCAAGGATCTCAAGGCGGCGCTGTCGATCATCGTGCAGCGAGTCAAGGAAGCGATGGGCAGCCAGGTCTGCTCGGTCTACCTGCTCGATGCGGAAACCAACCGTTTCGTATTGATGGCCACCGACGGCCTCAACAAGCGCTCCATCGGCAAGGTCAGCATGGCCCCCAGCGAAGGCCTGGTGGGTCTGGTCGGTAGCCGCGAAGAACCGCTGAACCTCGAAGACGCCGCCAGCCATCCCCGTTACCGCTACTTCGCCGAAACTGGCGAGGAGCGCTACGCCTCCTTCCTCGGTGCGCCGATCATCCACCACCGCCGGGTGATGGGTGTTCTGGTCGTACAACAGAAGGAGCGCCGCCAGTTCGACGAGGGCGAGGAAGCCTTCCTGGTCACCATGAGCGCACAGCTCGCCGGCGTTATCGCCCATGCCGAGGCGACCGGCTCGATTCGAGGGCTCGGTCGTCAGGGCAAGGGCGTGCAGGAGGCCAAGTTCGTCGGCGTGCCGGGTGCGCCGGGGGCAGCGGTTGGCACCGCTGTCGTGGTGCTGCCCCCGGCCGATCTGAATGTAGTGCCAGACCGCAGCGTGGATGATGTCGCTGCGGAGCTCGAGCTGTTCGACAAGGCGCTCGGTTGGGTGCGCGAGGACATGCAGGAGCTGTCCGAGAAGCTCGCCACCCAGCTACGCAAGGAAGAGCGCGCGCTATTTGACGTCTACCTGATGATGCTCGAGGACGCCGCACTGGGTAACGAGGTACGCAAGGTCATCCGCACCGGCCAGTGGGCCCAGGGCGCCTTGCGCCAGGTGGTGCTCGACCACGTCAATCGCTTCGAGCTGATGGACGACGCCTACCTGCGCGAGCGCGCCTCCGATGTGCGCGACCTCGGCCGACGCCTGCTCGCCTACCTGCAGGAAGAACGCAAGACCACGCTGGTCTACCCGGACAACAGCATCCTGGTCAGCGAGGAGCTGTCGCCGGCGATGCTCGGCGAAGTGCCGGAAGGCAAGCTGGTCGGTCTGATCTCGGTGACCGGCTCGGGTAACTCCCATGTGGCGATTTTCGCCCGCGCCATGGGGATTCCCACGGTCATGGGGGTGGTCGATCTGCCGTATTCGAAGATCGACGGTATCAAGCTGATCGTCGACGGCTACCACGGTGAGGTCTTCACCAACCCCAGCGAGCTGCTGAGCAAACAGTACGCGGAGGTGGTCGAGGAGGAGCGCCAGCTCACCGAAGGGCTCGATGCCCTGCGTGCGTTGCCCTGCGAGACACTCGACGGCCATCGCATGCCACTGTGGGTCAACACCGGCTTGCTCGCCGACGTGGCGCGTGCTCAGCAGCGTGGCGCCGAGGGCGTCGGCCTGTATCGCACCGAAGTGCCGTTCATGATCAACGAGCGCTTCCCCAGCGAGAAGGAGCAGCTCGCCACCTACCGCGAGCAATTACAGGCCTTCCACCCGCTGCCGGTAACCATGCGCACCCTGGATATCGGCGGCGACAAGTCGCTGTCCTACTTCCCGATCAAGGAAGAGAACCCCTTCCTTGGCTGGCGCGGCATTCGCGTGACCCTCGACCACCCCGAGATTTTCCTGGTGCAGACCCGCGCCATGCTCAAGGCCAGCGAGGGGCTGGATAACCTGCGCATCCTGCTGCCGATGATTTCCGGCACGCAGGAGCTGGAAGAGGCGCTGCACCTGATTCACCGCGCCTGGGGCGAAGTGCGTGACGAAGGCACTGACGTGCCGTTGCCGCCGATCGGCGTGATGATCGAGATTCCGGCTGCGGTCTATCAGACCCGCGAGCTGGCGCGTCAGGTGGACTTCCTCTCGGTCGGCTCCAACGACCTGACCCAATACCTGCTGGCGGTCGACCGCAACAACCCGCGTGTGGCGGACCTCTACGATTTCCTTCACCCGGCGGTGCTGCAGGCGCTGCAGAAAGTGGTCAACGACGCGCACCTCGAAGGCAAGCCGGTGAGTATCTGCGGCGAGATGGCCGGTGATCCGGCGGCTGCCGTGTTGCTGCTGGCCATGGGTTTCGATTCGCTGTCGATGAACGCCACCAACCTGCCCAAGGTTAAATGGCTGCTGCGTCAGGTCACCCAGAGCAAGGCCAAGGAGCTGCTCGGCCAAGTGCTGACCATGGACAACCCGCACCTGATATACAGCACCCTACACCTGGCCCTGCGTAACCTGGGGCTCGGTCGGGTGATCAATCCGGCGTCCAATATCCAGGCCTGATTCGCCTAGCTAGGAGCGAGCTCTGCTCGCGAACCCTGGCGACGCAAAAGCTTCGCGAGCAGAGCTCGCTCCTACTCCTGGCGTGGCGTTCTCCCGGATTGCATCCGGGCTACCCGCGTAAGGCGACTTCGCCGAGCACGGCGCCATGTGGGCCGAAGCTGCGTTCGGTGATATTCCAACTGCCATCTCTGCCAAGGTTCAGCACCGTGCTGGCGCGGGTGCCATAGGTCGCTGTGGTGATGAAGATACTCGACAGCAGGCGCTCCGTCGCCAACCCTACGCCAGTATCCGGCAGCAGATGATTGGCCGGCTGGCTGCTGTCGGCCAGCAGTTCCAGCAGTGCCTCATCCTCGGCATCAATGCGCTCGCTCAGGGCATTTCTGGCGCGCAGCAGTTTCGGCCAGGGCGTATCGAGGCTGGCGTTGGACATGCCATAAATACCGCTCTGCAACTGCCTGGGGCGTCCTTCCTGAGAGTTGTAATGCCAGAGCTGATGGCGGTCGCCCAACAGCAGGTTGAAGCCGGCATGCTCTGCGGCATCGCGCATGATTCTGTCGAGATAGGCTGGCGCCGAGTCCTGGCCCAGCAGGTAGTCGGCCGTCAGCGCGCCACGTGAGCGCGGGCCGGCTTTTGGCTGCGGGTCACGGATGTTGGTGAGTGCGGCGAAGCGGCCTTGCGCGGTAACACCGAGCCAGGTGCCCCCTGCCTGCAGATCGCGGCCGGCGAACACGCCAGGGGCATCCGGCCATTGCGCGAGCGCCGCGCTGGGGCGCACATAGAACTCGTCGCGATTGGCCGCCAGGCGCAGCACTGTCGGGCTTTCGGGCTGCCAGGCGAAGACGATCAGGCACATGCGCATTCCTCCAATGGCGGAGTCTGGCAGGCTAGCGAGCTGAGCCGCAGGCGGCAACCGTTCCGTCGATCCATGTGCCGTTGTGGGGGCATTTCCGCTACCATGCCGCTTTGTTTTTGGGGGTGTCGATGGAACTGCTGCTCTACCTGGTGCTGGGCTCGGCTGCCGGTGTGCTGGCGGGTCTGTTCGGCGTGGGTGGCGGCCTGATCATCGTGCCGGTACTGGTGTTGAGCTTCACCTCCCAGGGGATGGCAACGGAGATCCTCACCCATCTGGCAGTGGGCACTTCCCTGGCAACCATCGTCTTCACCTCGATCAATTCGCTGCTCGAGCACCATCGCAAGGGCGCGGTGCGTTGGCCGCTGTTTCGTTGGCTGACTCTCGGTATCCTGCTCGGTGCCGCGCTGGGAGCGATGACGGCGGCGCTGATTCAGGGGCCGTTGCTGCAGAAGATCATCGGCACGTTCGCTATCGTCGTTGCCGCGCAGATGGCGCTGGACCTGAAACCCAAGGCCGGCCGTGGTGTCCCAGGCAAGCCGACGCTGACGGTGGCTGGTGGAGTGATCGGCTGGGCTTCGGCAATCTTCGGGATTGGCGGCGGTTCGCTGACCGTACCCTTCCTGGTCTGGCGCAGCGTGCCGATCCAGCAGGCGGTGGCAACCTCGGCGGCCTGTGGTTTGCCGATTGCCATCGCCGGTGCGCTGAGTTTCATGTTTACCGGCTGGGGGAATCCGAATTTGCCGAAATGGAGCGCCGGTTTCGTGTATCTCCCGGCATTGCTGGGCATCGCGCTGACCAGCATGTTCTTTGCCCGTTTTGGTGCGCGCCTGGCCCATCGGTTGTCGCCACTGTTGCTCAAGCGTCTGTTCGCCCTGCTGCTGTTCAGCGTGGGCCTGAGTTTTTTCATTTAAGGAGTCCTGGATGCTGCCTTATCCGCAGATCGACCCGGTGGCCATCGCCCTCGGTCCCCTGAAAATCCATTGGTACGGCCTGATGTACCTGATCGGTATCGGTGGCGCGTGGTGGCTGGCTTCGCGCCGACTGGCGCGTTTCGATGCGACCTGGAACAAGGAAAAGCTGTCCGACCTAGTGTTCTGGGTGGCCATGGGGGTGATTCTCGGTGGGCGCCTGGGCTACGTCTTTTTCTATGACTTTGCCGCCTATATCGCCGAACCTGCGAAGATCCTGCGGGTATGGGAGGGCGGCATGTCGTTCCACGGCGGGCTGATCGGCGTGATGCTGGCGACCTGGTGGTTCGGCAAACGCAACGGCAAGAGCTTCTTCGAGCTGATGGACTTTATCGCGCCTCTTGTCCCTATTGGGCTGGGGGCGGGCCGGATCGGCAACTTCATCAACGCCGAACTCTGGGGCAAGGCCACCGACGTGCCCTGGGCGATGATTTTCCCGACCGACCCGCAGCAGCTGGCACGCCATCCGTCGCAGCTGTACCAGTTCGCCCTGGAAGGCGTGGCGCTGTTCACCATCCTCTGGTTCTATTCGCGCAAACCGCGGCCGACCATGGCGGTTTCCGGCATGTTCGCCGTGTGCTACGGCATCTTCCGCTTCATTGTCGAATTCGTCCGTGTACCGGACGCCCAGCTCGGCTACCTGGCCTGGGGCTGGCTGACCATGGGGCAGGTCCTCTGCATACCGATGATTCTCGCTGGCCTGGGCCTGATCGCCTATGCCTACAAACGCCAGGCTGCCCAGGGAGTCGCACAATGAAACAGTACCTCGACCTGATGCGCCACGTGCGCGAGCACGGCACCTTCAAGGAAGACCGCACCGGCACCGGCACCTACAGCGTGTTCGGCTACCAGATGCGCTTCGATCTGGCCGATGGTTTCCCCATCGTCACCACCAAGAAGTGTCATCTGCGCTCGATCATCCACGAGCTGCTGTGGTTCCTGCAGGGCGACACCAACATCAAGTACCTCAAGGACAATGGCGTCAGCATCTGGGACGAGTGGGCCGACGAGAACGGCAACCTTGGCCCGGTCTACGGCTACCAATGGCGCAGCTGGCCGGCGCCCAACGGCGAGTCCATCGACCAGATCGCCAAGCTGATCGAAATGATCAAGAAGAACCCGGACTCGCGCCGCCTGATCGTCTCGGCCTGGAACCCGGCGTTGGTCGAGCAGATGGCATTACCGCCGTGCCATGCGCTGTTCCAGTTCTACGTGGCCGACGGCAAGCTCAGCTGCCAGCTCTATCAGCGTTCGGCCGATATCTTCCTTGGCGTGCCCTTCAATATCGCCAGCTACGCCCTGCTGACCCTGATGGTGGCGCAGGTCTGCGACCTGCAGCCGGGCGAGTTCATCTGGACCGGCGGCGACTGCCACCTGTACGCCAACCACATCGAACAAACCGACCTGCAGCTGACCCGCCAGCCCCTGCCGCTGCCGACCATGAAGCTCAACCCGGAAGTGAAGGACCTGCTGGCCTTCAAATTCGAGGACTTCGAGCTGGTAGGTTACGAAGCGCACCCTCATATCAAGGCGCCGGTGGCGGTGTGAGGTAGAGCCGGGCGGATGGTTGGGTGAGCGTAGGGTGGGCCGGGCGGCGTTCCGCTTCAGCCCACCGGTTGCATGGCGATCTCACTGCACAAACGCTCTACCTGCTCGGCGCGCTCGGTCTCTTCCAGGCGCGCGCCGGGATTGAGTGACGACCATTGCGGGTGAGCGCGGGCCACGTTCAGCGGCACGGGCAGCTTGCCCTGGCGCCATAGAGTTTCCTGTGGGGTGTTGAGGGCGATGGCGTCCATCGCGGCGTGTCCGCGCACGTCTAGGGTGGCCAGCAACTGTTGCTGACGCAGGGCGAGCAGGCGCAGCACGGCGTCGTCGACGGTCAGTTCGCGCTGGCCCTTCAGCTTGCCTTTCAGCCTTTCCCCGTAATTGCGCAGGGTTTGCGCGCTGCCGCCGATCACCGCGCCCAGTGCAGCGGCTGCACCGAGGGTGAGGCCGCCTACCAGCAGGTCGACACCGACGCCAGTGGCGGCGCCAGCAGCCATACCGCCGCCGACCTTGATGCCAAGCTGCTTCAGCGTTTCCGGGTTGAACAGGTCGTCGCCCCAGCGGCCATCGAGCAGCGGTAGGTCGTCCGCCTTGGCATCGCTGCTGCGAAACGCGTACAGGCGCAGCAAGGCTTCGACGCAGCGCTGCTCGCGCTGGCGAATCGCATTGCGCAGCTCGCATACGGCGGCCTGCTCCAGCACAGGTTGAGTGGCGACGCTGCGGCGGCAGGCGGCGCAGTCGATCAGCAGTTCGGCGATCAGGCGGTTGCCGGCCTGACGACGGGCCAGGCGCTGCGCTGCATGATCCTCGATCAGCCGTTGCAACTGCGGGCGCGAACGCTCCAGCAGCAGGGCCAGGCTTTCGTACAGGCGCCGCTCGCCATCTTCGGGTGGCGCCACGCTGTCGAAGGCTACCAGCGCATGCAGGCCGAGGCGGGCCAGGGCCTCGCGCCATTCGCTTTCACGATGGCTGGCGCTGGCGACGAAGTTGAGTACCGGCAACAGCGGCCGGCCGCACATGGTCAGCACCGCCAGTTCGTCGCGGTACTTGGCCAGCACTGGCTCGCGCACGTCGATCACGTACAGGCCGGCGTCGGAGGCCATCAGTTGGCGTAGCACTTTGGCTTCCTGCTCGTAGCGCTGGCGTGCTTCGCTGCCTTCGAGAAAACGGCTTAGGCGCGCCGGGCCGTCCAGGCGCTCACCGGGGCGGTCGAGGCGCTCCAGGTAGTCGAGCAGGGCGATGGCATCTTCCAGGCCAGGGGTGTCGTACAGCTCCAGCAGCGCCAGGCCGTCCACCGACAGGCGTGCGCCTTCGACATGTCGGGTGGTGCTGGCGCGCGGTGAGACTTCGCCGAACTCCACATCTCGGGTCAGGGTGCGCAGCAGCGAGGTCTTGCCGACATTGGTATGGCCGACCAGGGTCAGTTTCAGCGGTGGGTTCATGGGGCAGACCCCGGCATGGTGTTCCCGGATTGCATCCGGGCTACGGGCTGGCGCTCCCCTCTGCCGCTTGCGGGAGAGGGGTTGGGGGAGAGGGTAATAGAATCGTCAGTCATGGCCGCTCTCCAACCAGCTCAGCGGCGCCGTATCGCCATGCTGCAGCCCCAGGTTGGCGATTGCCTGGTGCCAGTCCGTCAGACGTGCGCTGTCCAGGCTTTCGCCGGGTGCGGGCGGTAGCAGCCAGACTCGCGTGGCGCTCGCACAACGCGCCAGTTCGCCGAGCAGCGCCAGGGTGCCGCGATCCGGTGAGCGGCGCGGGTCGCAGGCGATGGCCAGACGTTCAGGCGGGAAGCGAGTCAGTTGTTCGAGCAACTGGCGGCGTTGTTCACGGCTGTCGATCACGCCGGCATCAGCCACGCCTTTGGGCAGTGGCACCGGAGGCCAGGTGCGGCGGTCATCCAACTCGAGGCCGAGCAGCAGCGCGCCGCTGCCCGTTTGGGGACTGGCGCCGCCTTGCGGCTGATGCAGCGCGGCGGGGGCCAGATCGCAGATGCCGAGACGTTCGCTGTCCGGTTGCAAGCGCTGGCGCAACAGGCCGTAGCCGGGCAATTCGAGGTCCAGACTCAGCGCGCTTTTGCCGGATTGCCAACGCCACAGGCATAGCAGCGCCAGCAGCAGGCGTGGCAGCAGGCCGTAGACCAGCACCACGCCGACCAGCCAGCCGGCCCAGCTCTGCCGGGCGGCTTCGCTGGCGATGGCGGCGTCGCCACTGGCGCGGATGACGTCGATATCCGGCAGGCTGAAACCGAGCAGAGCGGGCAGGGCGCCGATGGCCTGTGTCAGGGTGATGAAGGTATCGCCACCGAGAATGGTGGTCTCCCAGACGAAACCGTAGCGGCGGGTGGCGAGTAGCAACAACAGGGTGGTCAGTGCTGCGAGCATGGCCAGCGTCCACAGGCCGTTGACCATCAGGCCCAGGCCCCAACGGGTCAGGCGCTGGCGTTGCAGCATCAGCAGCAGGGCCGGCGCCAGTTGCGCGGCGCTGGCGTCGCGCGCCAGTTTTTCGCTGAGCCACAGCCACAGGCGACCGAGTGCGCCAGGGTGGTCGCGGGTCAACAGCAGGCCGAGCAGCCAGCCGACCAACATCAGCAGGTTGAGCCCAAGCAGGCTACCCAGCGCCCAGAACACGTTGACGGGTTGGCGCCCGTCACCGAGGGCGGCCAGTGCCAGGCCGAAGCCGCTGAGCAGGGCCAGCAGCGCGAGTAGCAGGCCGGCCAGGCGTGCGCCCTGCAGCCAGTGCAGCAGCGCCTGCCATTGCCCATCGCGGCGTGCCAGGAGCAGGGCCCGGTGCTGAATGCGCTCGGCGAGGTCACTGTGCTCGGCACGAGCCAGGCGATTGGCTTCGGCATCTTCGAGCGGGTCGGCGTGATCTTCGCGCAGGCGAATCGTCTCGCTGAGCCAGAGGCGTTGCAAAGGCGTGGGGGAGGAGGCGTCTGTCACGCGGCGTCTCGTCGTTCGGATCAGGGGTTGAGAATAACCCCTGATCCGTCCCGGTGCGAATCAGCGCTGTTCGCGCAGGCGCACAGCGATGTCCGGCTGGTCGATGAACAGACCGTCGATGCCGGTGGCGAGGAAGGCGCGCAGTTCGCTCTCGATGTCGCCACGTTCGGCCGGCTCGCTGCCGTTGCGCAGATTGGTGGGCAGGAAGACGTTTTCGGCGCGGAAGGTGTAGGGGTGCACCTTGAGTCCGGCGGCATGGGCGTCGCGTACCAGGCTGGTCGGCGTGGTCAGGTTGCCGGCGGCATCGCGCGGGATGACCATGCCTTTCTCCGGGCCGATGCCACTGGCGTAGCGGGCGATGGCCTTCAGGCCCTTGGGCGTGATCATCTGGGTGTAGCTCAGGCCGGTGCCGAGCACCTGTTGGTCATAGGGCTGACCCTCGGTCCACAGCAGTTGCACCAGGCGTACCTGGGTCAGACGGCTCAGGGTCTTGAGGTTCTCCACTTCGAAGGACTGGATGTACACCGGCGCCTTGGCGCTGTTGTAGCCGTTGCGCTTGAGGATCTTGACCAGTGGCTGTTCCATGGCCAGGCCGATCTGCTGGAAGTGGGTCGGGTGCTTGGTCTCGGGATACAGGCCGATCACCCGCTGCTGGCTGAGTTGCAGGCTCTTCACCAGGTCGATGATCTCCTGCAGGGTTGGAATCTCGAACTGGCCGTCGAAACGGGTATTGGCTGGACGCACCTGCGGGATACGTTCGATGGCGCGCAGGGTCTTGAGTTCGGCCAGGCTGAAGTCCTCGCTGAACCAGCCTTCCAGGCTGACGCCATCGACCGTCTGGGTGCGCTTGCGGCTGGCGAACTCCGGACGCTGCGCCACGTCGGTGGTCAGCCCCAGTTCGTTGTCATGACGGGCCACCAGCTGGCCGTCGCGGGTCATCACCAGGTCCGGCTCGACATAGTCGGCGCCCTGCAGAACCGCCAGGGCATAGGCGGCCAGGGTGTGTTCGGGGGCGTACCCGCTGGCGCCACGGTGGGCGATGATCAGTGGCCTGGCGTCGGCATGGGGCTTGCCCTTCTGCGCCAGAGGCTGTTGCTGGGCCCAGTCGATGGCGGCCTGCACGCTGTCTGGCTTGGCTGGCGCGGCGAGGCCGAGGGTCGGTAGCAACAGGCCGGCGCAAAGCAGCCAGCTGCGAAGCGGGTTGGTCAACATGGTGGTACCTCCTTGCACAGGGATGGAAACCCAAGCGTGCACCGACAAGGGTGACGATTCTGCTACAGAGGTCCAAGCCTAGACGGTTCTGTGCGCCACTCGGCAAGTCAAAGGTGGGCTGCGGGTGCGCAGGACGCTCTGCTATGCTCGCGCTCATGAAAAAGACACTGCCCCTTTCCCTGATCGCAGCGCTCGCACACAACCGCGTGATCGGCCGCGACAACCAACTGCCCTGGCATCTGCCGGCGGACCTCAAGCACTTCAAGGCACTGACCCTCGGCAAGCCGATCATCATGGGGCGCAAGACCTGGGATTCACTCGGTCGGCCGTTGCCGGGCCGGCTCAACCTGGTGGTCAGCCGCCAGGCAGGTATGACCCTGGAGGGTGCCGAGGTATTCGCCACCCTGGAAGCGGCCATCGAGCGCGCCGACATATGGGCGCGTGAACAGGGCGCCGAGGAACTGATGCTGATCGGCGGCGCGCAGCTCTATGAGCTGGGCCTGGCCCAGGCTGATCGCCTGTACCTGACGCGTGTCGGTCTCGACCCTGATGGCGATGCCTTCTTCCCCGAGATCGACGAGTCGGCCTGGCGCATGAATTCCAGCGTCGAGCATCCGGCTTCGGCCGAGACGCCGTTCTACGCCTTCGAAGTGTGGGAACGCCGCGGCGCATAACCATAATGATCTTTTCGGTCGTCTCTGCCGCCAGGTTCTCCCGCGCGGCGTGACGGCCACTGCCTTGCTTCTGCCACAACCGCTTTCGTGCATCCTGATGCAGGTTTCTTCATGTCTGAGCAATCGCCCATCGACGAGCGTCCGAACGCCGTCGCTGCACTCTTCGTGCGCCACCCACTCTGGGAAGATGCGCTAGCCCTCTTGTTTGGCACCGCCCTGGTGGCCCTGGGCATCGCCTTCTACGCCCATGCAGGTTTGCTGACTGGAGGGACCGTCGGCATCGCCTTTCTGGCCAACTATCAGGCCGGCTGGTCGTTCGGTCTGGTGTTCTGCCTGGTCAACCTGCCGTTCTACCTGCTTGGTATCTGGCGCATGGGGTGGGCTTTCACCTTGCGTACCGGCTGTGCGGTGCTGCTGGTTTCGCTGCTGGCCGAACTGACGCCGCACTGGATCGCCTTCGCCCACCTCAGTTCGGTCTATGCCGCGCTGTTCGGTGGGGCTGCGATGGGCCTGGGTTTGCTCATGTTGTTCCGCCACCGCGCCAGCCTGGGCGGGGTGAACATTCTCGCGTTGTACATGCAGGAGCGCTTCGGCTTTCGGGCGGGTGCCGTGCAGATGGCCATCGATGCGAGCATCGTGCTGGCGGCCGTCTTCGTGGTGTCGCCAGACAAGGTGCTGCTCTCGGTGCTGGGGGCGGTGATGCTCAATCTGGTGCTGGCGATCAATCACCGCGCAGACCGTTACGTCGGCGTCAGTTGAGCCCATCAACGAGCGAGGGGCTGTCTCGCTGGAGACAGCCCCTCGTCGTTTTTCGCGGGCGCGAGAATCAGATCACTTCGGTGAACTGGATGATCTCCACCCAGTAGCCGTCCGGGTCCTTGATGAAGGCGATGTCGCGCATGCGGCCGTCGGTCAGGCGTTTCTGGAAGTCCACGCCGAGGTCTTCGAAGCGCTGGCAGGCTGCCTTGATGTCCGGCACCGATACGCACAGATGACCGAAGCCGCGCGGGTCGCTGTTGCCGCTGTGGTAGGAAAATTCCGGATCTTTCTCGGTGCCGTAGTTGTAGGTCAGCTCCAGCACGCCGGGGATGGACTTGCGCCACTGGTGACGGGCTGTCGGGTCGGCCGGGATCTGCGACTTGTCGTTGATCAGCGCGAGGAAGTACAGGCTGAACTCGGCGTCGGGGAAGTCCTTCTTCTCCAGCAGGGTGAAGCCCAACACGCGGGTGTAGAAATCCAAGGATTTTTGCAGGTCCTTCACGCGGATCATGGTGTGGTTGTAGACGAAGTCGGCGGTGGCGACGTCGGGTTTGGCGGTCACGCCGGGAATGGCGTTGAGCTCGTCGAGGGTCATGGGGTTCTCCATCAGGCGGGGAAAAGGCTGTACCAGCCTAGATGGACTCGGTGGCAACGTTTTTCAAGGGTGTGGGGTAAGCCTTTGCCGCCCTGACCAAGCAATGATGCAGGGGGCGTTTGTAGGAACGGCTTTAGCCGCGATTGGGCAAGGACGCAAAGCATTGCGGCTGAAACGGAATGCCGCCCAGCCGCTCCTGCGGTTCGTGTCAGCGTGTAGGGTGGCATCAGACCTGTAGTGTGATCAGTTCGGCGCGTACCGTTTCGCCCTCGATATGCAGGATGCCCACGCCGATGGGCAGCTTGAAGCGTCGCGGCCCGGCGCTGCCGGGGTTGAGGTAGAGCACGCCGTTGCGCTCCTCGTGCAGCGGCTTGTGCGAGTGCCCGGCGATTACCACGTCGATGCCCTGTGCGGCCGGGTCGATATCCAGCTGCTTGAGGTCGTGCAGCACATGCAGGCTGATGACGCCGAAGCAGAGCGTCAGGCGTTCGGGGATGGCGACGGCCCAGTTGTCCTGATCATTGTTGCCGCGCACCACCGACAACGGCGCGATGCGTTCCAGATCGGCAAGAATATGCGGCCCGCCGATATCGCCGGCATGGATCAGATGATCGACGCCCTGCAGCGCAGCCAGCGCCTCGGCACGCAGCAGGTTGTGGGTGTCGGCGATCAGGCCGATGCGCATGATGGGCTCCTGTACACAGATGTAGGAGCCAGCTTGCTGGCGATCAGCGCCAGATGCAAAACCTTCCGTCAACAAAAAGCCCGGCAAACCAGGCCGGGCTTTTGCTGTAGCAACGTTGACGAATCAGCCGTCCAGCATTGCCTTGTTGCGCACCGCGCCCTTGTCGGCGCTGGTGGCGAGCAGGGCGTAGGCCTTGAGTGCCGTGGTCACCTTGCGGGTGCGTGGTGCGGCAGGCTTCCAGCCTTTCTTGTCCTGCTCGGCGCGGCGGGTTGCCAGTTCGTCATCGCTGACCAGCAGGTTGATGCTGCGGTTGGGGATGTCGATCAGTACTTTGTCACCGTCCTGCACCAGGCCGATGGCGCCGCCTGCGGCAGCTTCCGGCGAGGCGTGGCCGATGGACAGGCCGCTGGTACCGCCGGAGAAACGACCGTCGGTGAGCAGGGCGCAGGCCTTGCCCAGGCCCTTGGACTTCAGGTAGCTGGTCGGATAGAGCATCTCCTGCATACCCGGGCCGCCTTTCGGGCCTTCGTAGCGGATGATGACGATGTCACCTTCCTTCACTTCGTCGGCGAGGATGCCCTTGACTGCGCTGTCCTGGCTTTCGAAGACCTTGGCGGTGCCTTCGAAGACGTGGATCGACTCGTCGACGCCGGCTGTCTTCACCACGCAGCCATCGAGGGCGATGTTGCCGTACAGCACCGCAAGTCCACCCTCTTGGGAATAAGCGTGCTCGACGCTACGAATACAACCATTCTCGCGGTCGTCATCCAGGCTGTCCCAGCGGGTGCTCTGGCTGAACGCGGTCTGGGTGGGGATGCCAGCAGGGCCTGCCTTGAAGAAGTGATGAACCGCTTCATCCTGGGTCTGGGTGATGTCCCACTGGGCGATGGCTTCGGCCATGTTCGGCGTGTGCACGGTGGGCACCTCGGTGTGCAGCAGGCCGCCACGCGCCAGCTCGCCGAGGATGGAGAAGATGCCGCCGGCGCGGTGCACGTCTTCCATGTGGTACTTCTGGATGTTCGGCGCAACTTTGCACAGCTGCGGCACCTTGCGTGACAGGCGATCAATATCGCGCAGGTCGAAGGCGATCTCCGCTTCCTGGGCTGCCGCCAGCAAGTGCAGGATGGTGTTGGTCGAGCCACCCATGGCGATGTCCAGGGTCATGGCGTTTTCGAACGCCTTGAAGCTGGCGACGTTGCGCGGCAGCACCGACTCGTCGCCTTCGCCGTAGTAACGCTGGCAGAGTTCGACTGCCAGGTGACCGGCGCGTAGGAACAGTTGTTCGCGATCGCTGTGGGTAGCCAGGGTCGAACCGTTGCCTGGCAGCGCCAGACCCAGGGCTTCGACCAGGCAGTTCATTGAGTTGGCGGTGAACATGCCGGAGCACGAGCCGCAGGTCGGGCAGGCGCTGCGTTCGTATTCGGCGACCTTCTCGTCGGAGGCGCTGGAGTCGGCGGCGATGACCATCGCATCGACCAGATCCAGGCCGTGACTGGCCAGCTTGGTCTTGCCGGCTTCCATCGGCCCGCCGGAAACGAACACCACCGGGATGTTCAGGCGCAGGGCGGCCATCAGCATGCCGGGGGTGATCTTGTCGCAGTTGGAGATGCAGACGATGGCATCGGCGCAGTGGGCGTTGACCATGTACTCCACGGAGTCGGCGATGATCTCGCGGCTCGGCAGCGAATAGAGCATGCCGTCATGGCCCATGGCGATGCCGTCGTCGACGGCGATGGTGTTGAATTCCTTGGCTACGCCGCCGGCTTTCTCGATCTCGCGGGCGACCAGTTGGCCCAGGTCCTTCAGGTGCACGTGGCCAGGCACGAACTGGGTGAAGGAGTTGGCGATGGCGATGATCGGTTTCTTGAAGTCTTCGTCCTTCATCCCGGTGGCGCGCCACAGGGCGCGGGCGCCGGCCATGTTACGGCCGTGGGTGGAGGTCTTCGAGCGGTAATCGGGCATGACACGGTTCCTGCGTCTGATCAGGTGATGTTCGTATGGTGAGCGTCGACTGAACCGGATGCAAACGGAAGGTGGCCGTGCGTTCGGCGGGGCCGCAGGACGCCGCAGGGTGGGCGCGCGTCTGGCCCGTGCTCAGGGCCCGCCAGGGGATGGTGGCGAGGAATGCTGCGATTCTACTCCCGCCACCGGCGCAGCGCCAAGGCACGGCTGATTGCCGGTTCAGATGGCAGTCGTTCCTTAGTGCGATGCCATTCATCCGGTTGCGCCGTTCGGGCGACTGCCGGCGTGACCTTCAGATCGTTTAGGCTGTGCGATGGCGCGCTCTGCTTCATCGGCGCCCGCACTCGCCAGCGCAAGGATGTGTGCTGCGCCGTCCTGTCGATTTGGTGGTTCGCAGGGCGATGGCGACTCGTACGACAACAATGGAACGAGGAACCTTCGATGCTCGACTTGAAACTCGGTGGCCTGGCGGCCGCCTGCCTGTTGGTCTGCACCACCGCTCTGGCCGCTCCTCTGCCGGACACTCCGGGAGCGCCATTTCCAGCTGTAACCAATGTCGACCGCAGTGGTCCCTACGCCACCAGCAACCAGAGCGAGGGGCCGAGCTGTCGCATCTATCGGCCCAGCAACCTGGGGCAGGGCGGCGTGCGCCATCCGGTGATTCTCTGGGGCAATGGCACCGGTACCGGGCCTTCGACCTATGCCGGCTTGTTATCGCACTGGGCCAGTCACGGCTTCGTGGTGGCGGCGGCGGAAACCTCCAACGCCGGTACGGGGCGGGAAATGCTGGCTTGCCTGGACTATCTGGTGCAGGAGAACAACAACCCCTACGGTACCTATGCCGGCAAGCTCAATACCGGGCGAGTGGGTACCTCTGGGCATTCTCAGGGCGGCGGCGGTTCGATCATGGCAGGGCAGGACACGAGGGTGCGCACCACGGCGCCGATCCAGCCCTACACCATCGGCCTGGGGCACGACAGCGCTTCGCAGCGCCGCCAGCAGGGGCCGATGTTCCTGATGTCCGGCGGCGGTGACACCATCGCCATTCCCTATCTCAACGCTCAACCAGTCTACCTGCGTGCCAATGTACCGGTGTTCTGGGGCGAGCGGCGTTACGTCAGCCACTTCGAGCCGGTCGGCGACGGGGGCGCCTACCGCGGCCCCAGCACGGCCTGGTTCCGCTTCCAGCTGATGGATGACCAGAGTGCCCGCGGCACCTTCTACGGCACGCTGTGCAGCCTGTGCACCAGCCTGTTGTGGTCAGTCGACCGCCGCGGGTTATAGCGCTGCGCCATGCTCCGCCCTGTGGGGCGGAGCATCAGGTCGGAATCTCGATCCCGCGCATGCGCTCGGCACGGCGGCGCAGCAGTTCGAGGGTCACCAGCAGGGCGATGGAAACCAGAATCAGCAGCGTGGCGATGGCCAGGATGCTCGGATTGATCTGCTCGCGCAGGCCCGAGAACATCTGCCGTGGGATGGTGCGTTGCTGCGGGCCGGCCATGAACAGGATCACCACCACCTCATCGAACGAAGTGATGAAGGCGAACAGCGCGCCGGAGATCACCCCTGGGCGGATCAGCGGCATGATCACATCGAAGAACACGCGTATTGGTGTGGCGCCGAGATTCAGTGCTGCGCGTGCCAGGCTGTAGTCGAAGCCGGTGAGCGTGGCGGTGACGGTGATGATGACAAAGGGCGTACCGAGCGCAGCGTGAGCCAGGATCACCCCCAGATAGCCGCCGGCCAGGCCGAGGTTGGAGTAGAAGAAGAACATGCCGGCGGCGGTGATGATCAGCGGCACGATCATCGGCGACAGCAGCAGGGCGGTGATGAAGCGGCGAAACGGCATCTCGTCGCGCGCCAGGCCCACGGCGGCGCAAGTGCCCAGAATCGTGGCCAGGATGGTCGAGAGGATGCCGATGAAGAAGCTGTTCTTGATCGCCAGGATCCACTTCGGATCGTTGAGGATTTCCCGATACCAGCGTAGCGAGTAAGCCTCGGGGTCGAGGGTGAGCATGCCTTCGGTGAAGCTGAAGAAAGGTTCTGCATTGAACGACAGCGGCACGATCACCAGGATCGGCAGGATCAGAAACAGCAGCACCAGCCAGGAACTGACCTTGAGCAGCCAGTTGCCGAGGTGGTGCCAGAAACCATAGTAGGCGGGGATTTTCATCGTCTTGTTCATCCCAACTTGATATTGCTGGCGCCGACGAAGCGGTCGTACACCCAGTACAGCAACAGGATCAGCCCGAGCAGCAGCGAGCCCAGCGCGGCGGCCAGCTCCCAGTTGTTCGAGCGTTGCATGTGGAAGGCGATGATGTTGCTGATCATCTGCCCGTCGGTACCACCGACCAGCGCCGGGGTGATGTAGTAGCCCACGGAGATGATGAACACCAGCAGCGCCCCGGCGCTGAGCCCGGGCAAGGTCATCGGGAAGTAGATGCGGATGAACGCCGGGATGGGTTTGTCGCCGAGACTCAGCGCTGCGCGCATGTAGCTGGGGTCGATGCCGCGCATCACGCTGTACAGCGGCAGGATCATGAACGGCAGCAGGATGTGGGTCATGGCCACCACGGTGGCGAACGAGGTGTAGAGCATCTCGAAGGGCTGACTGATCAGGCCGATGCCCATGAGGGTGGAGTTGATCACGCCGTTTGTCTGCAGCAGCGCGATCCATGAGGTGGTACGCACCAGCAGCGAGGTCCAGAACGGCAGCAACACCAGCACCAGCAGCAGATTGGCGCGGTTCGACGGCAGCCCCGCCAGGTAGTAGGCCAGCGGGTAGCCGAGCAGGGCGCAGAGCAGGGTGATGACCAGCGCCATATTCAGGGTCTTGGAATACAGCTGCAGGTAGATCTGTGTGTCCTGACGCGCTTGGATGCCCTCATCGGGGTGCATCTCCAGATCCAGTGCGGTCAGGTAGTAATCATAGGTGTAGACCTTGCCGGCGCGTTCGATGGCGTACCACAGCTCGGGGCGGCTCCAGTTGCGGTGGCTCTCGAGCAGGGTCTCGACGCCCTGGCTCGACAGCGTCTCGGCATCCATCCGGCCGATGCGTCGCGAGGTGGATTTGACCACGCTGGACATGCCGGTGAAGGCGCGGTTGAACTCCTCGGACAGCTTGCCGGACAGGCGCTGTTTGTCGAGGGCGTGCAGTTCGTCGACGAATACGCTCAGCGTGCGTTCGTCGGGCAATTGCTTGTGATCGTCCCAGCGCTCGAGTTCGGCCAGGGTCAGGGGAATCAGCTCGGCCACGGTCGGGTGATACACGCTGCGCCACAGCATGCTGCCAATCGGGGCAACGAAGGTGACGAGGATAAACAGCAGCAGCGGCACCACGAACAGGAAGGCGGTCAGGCGCTTCTTGCGGCGGGCACTGGCGGCTTGGCCAGCTTCGTGGGTGGTGAGAGAGGTCAAGACATTACTCCGGGATCAGCCCCTGCTCCGTTGGACCTCGGTACCCGTGGTAGGGGCTCCAGCCGCGACCGTCGCCGCTGAAGCGCCTCCCACAGGTGGCCCGTGGGGCGGGTGTGGTGCTTACTTCAGCAGCCACTCGTTGAATTTCTCGCCCAGCGACTCGCCATAGTCAGCCCAGAACTCGGAGCCGGCCTGGATGCCCTTGTCCAGGTGAGCGGTCGGCAGGTGCGGCGCCGCACTCTGGTCGGCCAGCGGCATGGACGACTTGCGAGTCGGGCCGTAGGCCACGTCCGGCATGCCGGCCAGCGGCTTGGAGCCGGTGGCGTACTTGATGAACTCCATGGCCAGGTCCTTTTTCTTGGTGCCCTTGACGATGGCCCAGGCGTCGAGGTCGTAGACGTGGCCGTCCCAGACGATTTCGAAGGGTTTCTTCTCCTGCACGATGGCGTCGTAGAAGCGGCCGTTGGCCGATTGCACCAGTACTGCGCCGCCGTCATTGAGCAGTTGCGGGGCCTGCGACCAGGAGTCGAACCAGACGATGTCCTTCTTGATGCTGGCCAGCTTGTCGAAGGCGCGCTGCTGGCCTTCCGGGGTGGCCAGTACTTCGTAGACTTCCTCAGGCGCGACGCCGTCGGCCATCAGTGCCCATTCCATGTTCACCTGCGGGCGCTTGCGCATGGCGCGCTTGCCCGGAATCTTGGCGGTGTCGAAGAAGTCGCCAATGCTGGCAGCCTTGGTGCCGCCGATGGTGTTCTGGTTGTAGGCGAACACTACGGACCAGACGATGTTGCCCACCGCGCACTCGCTGGCCAGTGCTTCGGGAATGAAGTCCTGGGCGGCCGGGGTACCGTCGATGCCGGCTGGCAGCACGCTGTGGTCGAGGGTTTCCAGCAGACCTTCGGAGCAGGCGCGCTCAAGGTCGATCACTTCGAAGTCGACCACGTCCCACTGAATGTTGCCGGACTCGACCTGGGCCTTGATCTCGGCGACACCGCCCGAATAATCCTCGAACAGCACCTTGACCCCGGACTCTGCCTGGTAGGGGTCGATGACGTGTTTCTTCTGCGCCGCGCCATAGGCGCCGCCCCAGGACACCACGGTGAGGCTGTCCTGGGCCGTGGCGTTGCCCGCTGTGAGCCCCAATGCGGCCACCAGGGCGAAGGTGGAAAAGCTGGTAGTCAGTGATCTAGCCATTGCTGTGCTCCATTTGCTTCTACTAGTTGTGGGGTCAGAGCGTCTTCGGCACTTCTGATCGGTCCAGGGCCTGGCTGTCTTCCGGCAGCCATGCGAGGGCGATCTCTTCCTGAGCGCTGAGTTGCGGGGCTGAACTGTCGTTCAGATTCTTCACCACCAGCTCGCTGCCGCTGGCGGTTTCGAAGTGGTAGCGGATGTATTCGCCGACGTAGTGGCGGGTGACGAAGCGGGCTTTGACCTGGTTGCCGGCGTCGCCAAGGCGGTCAGTGAAATTGAGCTTCTCCGGGCGTACCGACACCGTGGTGGCCTGGCCGACTTCGGTGCAGTTGGCTTTCAGCGTGCTGACCAGGCCTCCGTCGTCGAGACGCACCTGGACGCGATCAGCCTCGACCACCTCGATCACGCCGGGCAGCTTGTTGCTCTCGCCGATGAAATCGGCGACGAACATGTTGGCCGGACGTTCATAGAGCACGTGCGGCGCCGCGCATTGCTGCACCACGCCGTTGTTGAACACGGCGATGCGGTCGCTCATGGTCAGCGCTTCGGTCTGGTCGTGGGTCACGTAGATCACGGTGAAGCCGAGCTGCTCGTGCAGGCGCTTGATCTCGAACTGCATCTGCTCGCGCAGCTTCTTGTCCAGCGCGCCGAGCGGCTCGTCCATCAGCACGATGTCCGGGGCGAAGATCAGTGCGCGGGCAAGGGCCACGCGCTGGCGCTGGCCGCCGGAAAGCTGGGCGGGGTAGCGGCCGCCAAAGGCCTGCAGTTCGACCAGGGCGAGGTACTCCTCGACCTTGGCGCGAATCTCGTCCTTGGGCAATTTGCGAATCTTCAGCGGGTAGGCCAGGTTCTCGCGGATGGTCATGTGCGGGAACAGCGCGTACTGCTGGAAGACCATGCCAATGTTGCGAGCGTAAGGGGCGATGCTGGTGACGTTGCGGCCGTTGATCAGGATCTCGCCGCTGGTCACGTCCTCGAAGCCGGCGAGCATCATCAGGCAGGTGGTCTTGCCCGAGCCGGAGGGGCCGAGCAGGGTGATGAATTCGCCCTTGGCCACGTTGAGGTTGAAGTCCTTGACCACCAGGGTCTTGTGATCGTAGGTCTTCTTGACGTTGGTGAATCGCAGGAACGCGTCGTTCCCAGCCTGCGCAGTCATAGTCCTCCCCGCTATCCGCAATATGGAGTCAGCTCGTGGCCAAGCCTCCAACTTCTGAGTCGATTCGCCTCCTTCGTGGGAGGCGTTCGTTATATTGATAGCCAAAAGCAATAAGCAAGCCAGTTAACCAGTGGTTGGTTGATAGCGCTCTGCTATGCAGCTTGAAGCCTAGTCGATGCTGGGCGAGATGCGAGGCGGGTGTGGGGGGAGGTAACAGCGCGAGAGGGAAGAGGCACCTGCCGAAACGCACTCGGCAGGTGCAGGTTGCTCAGCTGTTGGGCAGCAGACGCACGGTCAGGCTTTTGATGTAGCGGGTCTCGTTGATTGCCGGGTGCACCGGATGGTCCGGGCCCTGGGCGCCTCGCTCGAGCAACTGAATGTTGCGATCCAGATGGCGGGCGCTGGTCAGCAGGATGTTCTGCAGGTTGTCCTCTTCCAGATGCATGGAGCAGCTGGCGCTGACCAGGATGCCGTCCTTGTTCAGCAGGCGCATAGCGGTTTCGTTGAGGCGGCGGTAGGCCGCTTCGCCGTTCTTGATGTCCTTTTTGCGCTTGATGAAGGCGGGTGGGTCGGCGATCACCACGTCGAAGCGTTCTTCGGCGGATTTCAATTCGCGCAGCGCGGCGAACACGTCACCTTCCACGCAGGTGACCTTCTCGGCGAAGCCGTTGAGCGTGGCGTTGCGCTCCACGCCGTCGAGGGCGAAGCCGGAGGCGTCCACGCAGAACACTTCGCTGGCGCCGAATGCTGCAGCCTGCACGCCCCAGCCGCCGATGTAGCTGAACAGGTCGAGCACGCGTTTGCCTTTGACGTAGGGCGCCAGGCGTGCGCGGTTCATGCGGTGATCGTAGAACCAGCCGGTCTTCTGCCCTTCGATCACCGGGGCTTCGAATTTCACGCCGTTCTCTTCCAGCGCTACCCACTCCGGCACCTCGCCGTAGGCGGTCGCCACATAGCGCTCGAGGCCTTCGGCGTCGCGCGCGCTGGAGTCGTTCTTTAGCAGGATACCGCTGGGCTTGCACACCTGGATCAGGGCCGCGAGCACGTCGTCCTTATGTGCCTCCATGGTGGCCGAAGCCAGCTGCACCACCAGAATGTCGAAGAAGCGGTCCACCACGAGCCCCGGCAGCAGATCGGAGTCGCCGTACACCAGGCGGTAGCAGGGCTGATCGAACAGGCGCTCGCGCAACGACAGGCAGACGTTGAGACGGTGCACCAGCAGGGACTTGTCCAGCACGTGCTTGATGTCGCGCGACAGCAGGCGCGCGCAGATCAGGTTGTTTGGGCTCATGGCGACGATGCCCAGCGGTTTGCCGCCAGCCGCTTCGAGAACAGCCTGGTCACCGGCAGCAAAACCATGCAGCGGGGTAGCGGCGACATCGATCTCGTTGCTGTACACCCACAGATGGCCGGCGCGCAGGCGTCGGTCGGCGTTGGCTTTCAGGCGCAGACTGGGCAGGGAAGACATGAGTTCGGGCTCCGCGGGGAAAAGAGCGGGATTATAGCGGTTTGCACGCGGGGCCGGCGGTTACAAAAAGTCGACTGTGGGCTTGCCTGTGCTTTGGCTAGACTGTGCGCTACTTCTCACCCTGCACGATCCCTTTTTCATGACCTACGAACTTACCGCCGAACAGATCCAGCAAGTCCTGCAGGGGATCAGCGTACCGCCGCAACCGCAGATCATGGTCGATCTGCAGATGGAGCAGATCATGCCCAACCCGGATCTGCGCAGCATCGCCAAGCTGATCAGCCAGGACCCGGGGCTGTCCGGCGCGCTGCTGAAAATCGTCAACTCACCGCACTTCGGTCTGGCCAACCGCATCGCTTCGATCCAGCAGGCGGTCAATCTGATGGGCTGCAACACGGTGATCAACCTGATCAATGCGCAGTCGATCAAAGGCGAGCTGACCGACGAAGCGATCCTGGTGCTCAACCGCTTCTGGGACAGTGCCCAGGATGTGGCGATGACCTGTCTGACCCTGGCCAAGCGCCTCGGTTATCACTCGCCCGACGAGGCCTACAGTCTGGGACTGTTCCACGACTGCGGCATTCCGCTGATGCTCAAGCGCTTCCCCAACTACATGCAGGTGCTGGAGGAAGCCTACGCCAGTGCCAGTGACGAGCGCCGGGTGGTCGATACCGAGAACCGTCTGCTGACCACCAATCATGCCGTGGTCGGTTATTTCACCGCACGTTCCTGGCGTCTGCCGGAGCACCTCTGCGAGGTCATCGCCAACCACCACAACGCCTTGTCGATCTTCAACGATGACTCGGGGCGTGACGCTCAGTTGAAGACGCTGCTGGGGATTCTCAAGATGGCCGAGCACATCTGCGAGACCCATCGCGTGCAGGGTGGGCAGGCCATCGACATGGAGTGGCAGCACATCGCGCAGCCGATTCTCGAGTATCTGGGGTTGTCGGAGTATGACTTCGAGAACCTGCGCGAAAGCATCCGTGACCTGGCAGTGCTCTGAGTCTACATGCGGTTGCGCCGGCGTGCAGGTGATCGGGTAAGCGGTGTGCTCTACCGCTTGCTGCGCCGCTCCTGCTAAGGTGGCGCACCGCCGTTTTCCTGCCGTAATGCCATGCCTGAATTACCTGAAGTCGAAACTACCCGCCGTGGTATCGCCCCCTATCTTGAGGGTCAGCGCGTCAGCCGCGTGATCGTGCGTGAGCGCCGTCTGCGCTGGCCTATCCCCGAAGACCTGGACGTGCGTCTGTCCGGCCAACGTATCGAGTGCGTCGAGCGCCGTGCCAAGTACCTGTTGATCAAGGCCGAAGTCGGAAGTCTGATCAGTCATCTGGGCATGTCTGGCAGCCTGCGCCTGGTCGAGTGTGGGCTGGCTGCGGCCAAGCATGAGCATGTGGATATCGAGCTGGAGTCCGGCCTGGCGCTGCGTTACACCGATCCTCGGCGTTTCGGCGCGCTGCTGTGGAGCGAAGATCCGCTGCGCCACGAACTGCTCAGCAAGCTCGGCCCGGAGCCGCTGGGTGGACTGTTCGAGGGCGAGCGTTTGTTCCAGATGTCGCGCGGGCGCAGCATGGCGGTCAAACCCTTCATCATGGATAACGCCGTGGTCGTCGGCGTGGGCAATATCTACGCTACCGAGGCGTTGTTCGCCGCCGGTATTGATCCGCGCCGCGAAGCGGGTTCGATCTCGCGGGCGCGCTACCTGCGCCTGGCCGAGGAGATCAAACGCATCCTCGCCCATGCCATCGAGCGTGGCGGCACCACGCTGCGCGACTTCGTCGGCGGCGATGGCCAGCCCGGCTACTTCCAGCAGGAGCTGTTCGCTTATGGGCGCGGCGGCGAGTTCTGCAAGGTCTGCGGCAGTACGCTGCGTGAGGTCAAGCTGGGGCAGCGGGCGAGTGTTTACTGTCCCAAGTGCCAGCGCTGAGCAAGACCAAACTTCCAGAAGAATAAGAAATACCGAGGTTGATCGATGTCCGGTAACTACTTGCCGCCCAATCCTGCGGCCCAATGGCTGGGGCGCAATGCGCTGAAACTGATGGGCTGGCGGATCGAGGGCGAGTTGCCCAAGCTCGACAAGTTCGTCGCCATCGGCGCTCATCACACGTCCAACTGGGACTTCGTGATCTTCATCGCGCTGAAGTTCGTGCTGCGTCTGAACGCGCGCTGGTTCGGTAAGCACAGCATCTTCCGCTGGCCCTTCGGTGGCCTGATGCGCAGCTGGGGCGGTATCGCGATTCGTCGGGATCGCAAGTTGAACACCGTCGAACAGGCCATTCAGGCTTTTCGCGAGCATGACGAGTTCATTCTGGTGCTGTCGCCCGAGGGCACGCGCAAGAAGGTCGAACGCTGGAAGATGGGCTTCTACCATATCGCGCTGGGCGCGGGCGTACCCATCGTGTTGGGCGCGCTGGATTACCAGAATCGGCGGGTGGTGATTGGCCCTACCTTCCAGCCAACAGGGGACGAGCAAGCCGATCTGGCGGCCATGCTGGCGTTCTTTCGCCCATACGTACCGAAAAAGCCGGCATACGCCTTTCACGGCGATTGACGTCCGTCACGCTGACAATTATCAATGCGCTGTTATAGTTACTGACACTTTCCCGAATAATCTGAAGGATCGATCCATGAAAGCGTTCCGCACCCCCGCTGTTGTCCTGGCGCTGACCTCTGGCCTGCTGGCGCTCTCGGCGCAAGCGGAAGTGGTTCAGCAGAACGCCAGCGGCGACCCGCTCTACACCCTCGAGGCGCCCAAGGGCTATGCCATGGTCGGTGATCTGGTCATCGCCCGCCCCCTGCTGATCGGCGCGACCGTGATCGGTACCGCAGCCTTCATCGTCAGCCTGCCTTTCACTGCGCTGGGCGGCAACGTCGGCGAGGCGGCCCAGTCGCTGGTGGTGGAACCTGGCCGCGAGGCTTTCGTCCGCTGCCTGGGCTGCACCACTAGCGGCTACAAGCGCGACTGATTCGCTGTAGGCTCGCTGTTCGCGGCCTCTCGCTCCCAATGGAGCGGGAGGCCGTTTGCGTTTTTACACCACTGAAAAGGATGAAAGGCTGGTGATGAAGTATCTGCGCTGGGTGATGCTGCTGGTGGTGCTTGGGCTGGTGGCGTCGTTCTGGTTCAGTCAGGGCTGGTTGCAGCTTTGCGCCGGCCTGGCGATCTTCCTGTTCGGCATGCAGTGCCTGGAAGAGGGCTTACGCCAACTGGCTGGCAGCAAGCTGGAGCAGATACTCGGGCGCAGCACCTCGACATCCTTCAAGAGCCTGCTGTTCGGGGTTGGCGGTACCTTGTTGCTGCAATCCAGCACCCTGGTGTCGCTACTCACCATCGCCTTTATCAGCACCGGGCTGATCCAGTTGGCCGGTGGTATCGCCATTCTGTTCGGTGCCAACCTGGGCGCCACCAGTGGCATCTGGCTGCTGGCGCTGGCCGGGCAGAATCTCAGCCTGAGCCCATTGGCCCTGCCGCTGCTGGTCTTCGGTGTGCTGGCCGGCTTCTTCGGGCCCAAGAGCAAGGCGGCCGGGCGCATCGTGCTGGGCATCGCTTTCATCTTTCTCGGCATCGATCAGATCAAGGATGGCTTCGCCAGCTTCGGCGACGGCCTGGACATGACCGGCTATCAGGAAGGCGGGCTGCGTGGTGCACTGTTGTTCACCGCCATCGGCTTGGCCATCACCGTGGTGCTGCAGTCCAGTCATGCCACTTTGATGCTGACCCTGGCGGCGCTGGCAGGCGGCCAGTTGGAGTTGAGCCAGAGCCTGGCCATCGCCATTGGCTCGAACATCGGCAGCAGCGTGACCACCGCCTTCGTTGGCTCGCTAGGCGGCAACCGCAGCGGTCAGCGTCTGGCTCTGGCCCATGTGCTGTTCAATATCACCACTGGCACGCTCGCCTTCTGTTTGCTCGGCCCTCTGACCTGGTTGGTTCATACCCTTGCCGAACCAATGGGGCTGGGTGAGAACAGCCTCATTCAACTGGCGATGTTCCATACCCTGTTCAATGCCATGGGGGTCGCGTTGTTCTGGCCTTTACAGGGGCGCCTGGCGCAGTACCTGATTCGCTGGCTGCCGGAGCGTGTCGAGCCGCCGGTGCTGATCACCGAACTGGCGACCGCGCAGGTGACCGAGCCCGAGCGGACGCGCGCGCGCTACCTCAATGATCGCGCGCTGGATTCGGTGGATGCGGCCTCCGGCGCGGTGGTGCAGGAGCTGGGGCACCTTGGCCGTTTGAGCCTGGAGGTGATCTGCCATGCGCTCTATCTGCCGGTTGATCAGTTGGCACGTGCACGGGTGGATGAGCAGCTGCTGAAGACCAAGCCCGCGCAGGGCAGCTTCGAGGCCGAGCATCTTTATCAATTTCATATCAAGGGTGTGTATGGCGATCTGCTGAGTTTCATGGGGCGTATGGAGTTGCCCATGGATGAAGCGCACCAGCAGTTCTGGGTCAGTTGCCAATTGGCGGCGCTGCAACTGGTGGATGCGGTCAAGGATGCCAAGCACCTGCAGAAGAATCTCGGTCACTACCTCGATGCACCACCTTCGGCGGTGCGTGACGCCTATGTGGAGCTGCGTCGCCATTTGCTCACCACCCTGCATGAGGTGCGTGAGCTGGCCCGTGCCGACCTGCCCGAAGAAGCCTGGCAAGCGCGTCTGCGCGGTCTCGACGAGCAGGCGGCGAGCTTCGATGCACAGTTCCGTCAACGCTTGTTCGCCGAGGTGCGTTACGGCCATCTTGATGGCCTGCAGACCAGCTCGCTGATGAACGACCTGGGCTATGTCAGCCGTATTTTTCAGAGCCTGCGCAACGTGCTGATGCTTGGCAGCGAGCAGGCGCTGTTTCGCGAATTGCGCAAGTTTGGTGAGGAGCAGGAGAGCCTGATCCAGCTCTCCTGACACAATACGTAGCCCGGATGAAATCCGGGGCTCTTGGGCCACAACACCCCCTGATTTCATCCGGGCTACGATCACACTTGGGCGCTGCGCTTCACGGCGTCGCCGTGCCAATTCCGCGCGGGTCGCTCGCCGCCTGCACCTCGCCGCTGACCTTGTCCCAGAACAGCACCTGCTGATTGCCGTACTGCCGCTCCAGGCGCTTGAGTTGATGGCCGCGCTTTTGCAGCTCCGCGATCTGCTGATCACTGAAAGTGTCCGGCTCGTGCTCGATCACGTCGGGCAGAAACTGGTGGTGATAGCGCGCCACGGCTGGCCAGCGTTCGATGGGCTGATCGTCCAGGTATTCGAGCATCGACAGCAACACCATGCTCGGAATACGGCTGCCGCCCGGTGTGCCGAAGGCGGCGAACTCGTCATTGCTTTCGATGAAACTCGGGCTCATCGACGACAACGGACGCTTGCCGCCTGCGATGACGTTGGCCTGGCTACCGGCCAGGCCATAGGCGTTGGCGCCCTGCACGTCGGCAGCGAAATCGTCCATCTCATCGTTGAGCAGCACGCCAGTGCCGGGCACGGTGAAGGCAGCGCCGAACGGCAGGTTGATCGATAGCGTCGCGGCCACTGCATTGCCCTCGGCATCAAGCACGGCGAAGTGCGTGGTGTGGTCGCCCTCATGCCAGGTGCCGGCCGGTGGCAGGCTGGCGCTGGGGGTAGCCTGCTCGGGGTCGATGCTGCCGGCGAGCACGGCCAGATGCCCTGGCGAGAGCAGTTGCTCCAGCGGGTTCTTGACGAAATCCGGGTCGCCCAGCAGACCACGGTCACGATAGGCGCGGCGCAGCGCCTCGACCACGTAATGGGTGCGTTGCACCGGCTCGGCCTCGCGCCAGGGCAGTTGCTCGAGTATCGCCAGGCTCTGCGCCAGGGCGATACCGCCCGCTGAGGGCGGCGGTGCGCTGATCAGTTCGCGGCCATCCTCCAGGGCGAAGCGCAGGGGCGCGCGCCGTTGCACGCGGTATTCGCCCAGGTCGTCTTCGCTCCAGATGCCGCCAGCCTTGCGCACGCCGGTGACCAGGCGCTTGCCCAGGTCGCCAGCGTAGAACCCGGCATGGCCGTCTGTGGCCAGCGCCTGCAGGGTGCTCGCCAGCTCCGGCTGACGCAGCAGGTAGCCTTCTGCCGGCACCTCGCCCTGATCGAGGAACAGGCGCGCACTTTCGGCGTCATCGCGCAGCGCGGCCAGTCGCCAGGTCGCCCGCTCGCGGTAGACGCGGTCGACGGCAAAGCCTTCATTGGCCAGGCGGATGGCCGGCGCCAGGCTGGTTTTCAGAGGGAGGCGACCGTGACGTTTGGCCAGTTCGACCAGGGCGGCGGGCAAGCCGGGTATGGCCGCAGCCAGCGCGCCGTTAAGCGACAGGTCGCGCTGCACCTTGCCGTCACGCATGTAGAGATCCGGCTTGGCCTCCAGTGGTGCGCGCTCGCGGGCATCGAGGAACTCGTAGCCCGGCGTATCGCCAGCAGTACGTAGCAGGAAGAAACCGCCGCCACCCAGGCCGGAGCCATAGGGTTCGACCACGGCCAGCGCAGCGCTGGCGGCGACGGCGGCATCGAAGGCATTGCCGCCAGCATCGAGCATCTGCTGCGCGGCCGCAGTGGCTGCGGGGTGAGCGGTGGCAATGGCGGGTTGCGGCGGTGCTGCCTGGGCCAGCAGGCTGGCACCGAGCAGCAGGGTCGATAGCAGGAGTTTGCGCAACATGCGATCTACCAAGGGCGGCTGAGGGAGGCTGGAAGCTTAACAGCCTTGCATGGGCCAGGGGCAGAACGTAGGCGGAAGCAGCAGGAGGCTGGACGCCTCCCGCAAAGGGTCAGGCCTTGCCGGTGATGATGCGGTATTTGTGCATCAGTTCATCCTTGCTCTCGACGTTGTTCTCGTCGAGCGGGATGCAGTCCACCGGGCAGACCTGCTGGCACTGTGGCTCATCGTAGTGGCCGACGCATTCGGTACACAGGTTGGGATCGATCACGTAGATCTCCTCACCCTGGGAGATGGCGCCATTGGGGCACTCGGGTTCGCAGACGTCGCAGTTGATGCAGTCGTCGGTGATGATCAGGGACATGGGGCAACTCCTGTCGAAGCGCAGGCTTCGACATTGGCAGACAACGATGGCGCGAATTGTGCCGGATTGGCGTGTCTTGTGCCATGAGCCTGGTCAGTTAAGCACCGTTGTCTGCAGGAGCGGCGCCCCGCCGCGAATTTGCAGGTGCCTGGAAGATTCGGCCCGAGGCGGTGCTCCTACCGGGCTGGCGGGGTGCTTGAATCAGTGGGCCATGGAGACGAGCATCGCTGCCATGCGTGTAGGAGCGGCGCCTCGCCGCGAATCTGGGCCCGCCAGACAAGCTTCGCCCCGGGGCGGGGCTCCTACTAAAATTCGATATTGCTTAGCTTTTGCGAAAACGTTCGTTCAGAGCGTCGGCCACGGCGGGGTGAACGAACTTGGTGATATCGCCACCCAGGGCGGCGATTTCGCGCACCAGGGTCGAGGAGATGAAGGAGTACTTCTCCGACGGCGTGAGGAACAGGCTTTCGACGTCCGGCGCCAGTTGGCGATTCATGTTGGCCAACTGAAATTCGTACTCGAAGTCCGACACCGCGCGCAGGCCGCGCAGCAGGACGTTGGCGCGCTGTTCCTTGGCGAAGTGCGCCAGCAGGGTGGAAAACCCCACCACCTCGACGTTGGGCAGGTGCTTGGTCACCTCGCGAGCCAGTTCGACGCGTTGTTCCAGGGGGAACAGCGGATTCTTCTTGGGGCTGGCGGCGACGGCGATGATAACGTGATCGAACAGGCGCGCAGCGCGTTCGACCAGATCACCGTGGCCCTTGGTGATGGGGTCGAAGGTGCCGGGGTATAACACTCGATTCATCGGGACGTCCTGGCGGGTCGAAAAGGAGTCGGATGGTAGCGCAGCGCATGCCAGCGGCCAAGCCACGGTCTGCGCTGAGTTCTCCCATGCCAGGGCGGCTGCGTCTAACTCAGGCGTTTCAGCCGTTCGGCCAGCAGTGTGGCGAGCTTGGCGGTCAGGGCATAGATCGACAATTGCGGGTTGGCGCCGATGCTGGTCGGAAACAGCGAGCCGTCATGGATCGACAAGTTAGCCACCTGATGGTGCCGGCCGAGGCTGTCGACCACGGCCTGCTGTGCATCCTCGCCCATTGCGCAGCCGCCCATCACGTGGGCGCTGCCCAGGCGGGTGCGGTACAGCGCCAGGTCGAGGTTCTCGATCATTTCCCTGGCCTGTCTCCAACTACCGACGTAACGCGCATCGGTGTGGGTCGGCATCACTGCCTTGGCGCCAGCGGCGAACTGGATTTCTGCCATGGTCAGGTAGGCGCGGCGCACGCCATCCCAGGTGTAGTCGGTCATCTGATAGTCGAGCACCGGGCTGCCATCGCCACGCAGTTCCACCCGGCCTTCGGCGCTCTCTTCGTGGAAGCCGTCGCGTAGCAGTGCGAGCATCACGTTGGTGTGTGGCAATTGCGCCATGCGCAGGGCGTTCTCGTGGCCGAAATCACCGAGCAGGGTGGCGGTCAGCGCCGGTTGCAGTGGCGGCACTTCGAGTTTGTAGGAGAGCCGCCCGCTGGTGCCGTCGTCCCACTGGAAATGGTCGGAGTAGACCGACTGCGGCGCACCGTAGAAAGGGTTGATGACCTGCTCGAACTTAGCCGCGGAGAAGTTCACCAGGTGCAGGTAGGTGCGTCGGCCGATGCGCTTGTGCGGATCGGGCGCGTTGGAACGCAGCAGGATCCCGGGGGTGTTGATGCCGCCGCCGGCCAGCACGTAATGCCGCGCCTTGACGCGGATGCGCCGGCCATTGGGCGCCACGCAGCGTTCGTCCATGCCCAGGCAGTCGATACCGACCACCTGGTCGCCCTCGATCAGCAGCTTGTCGGCGCGCGCCAGGTAGAGCAGCTCGCCACCGGCGTCGAGGGTGGCGGGGATGGTGGTGACCAGCATCGACTGTTTGGCGTTGGTCGGACAGCCCATGCCGCAGTAGCCGAGATTCCAGCAACCGCGCACGTTGCGTGGGATCGGCGCCCAGTGATAGCCGAGCTTGTCGCAGCCGCTGCGCAGCACCTCGTTGTTGGCATTCGGCGGTACCGCCCAGGGCGCTACGCCCAGGCGCTGTTCCATTCTCTCGAACCAAGGCGCCATGGCCGCTTCATCATGACCTTCCACGCCGTGGATCTCGGCCCAGTGCGCCAGGGTCTGCGGCGGGGTGCGGAAGCTGCTGGTCCAGTTGATCAGCGTGGTACCGCCGACCGCGCGGCCCTGCAGGATGGTGATGGCGCCGTCCTTGCTCATGCGCCCGATGCCTTCCTGATAGAGGGTCGGATAGGCATCGGCCTCGCGCATCTTGAAGTCGTCGCTGGTCTTCAGCGGCCCTTCCTCGATCAGCAGCACCTTGTAACCGGCGGCGCTGAGGATTTCCGCCGTGGTGCCGCCGCCAGCGCCGCTGCCGACGATGGCGATATCGGCTTCCAGGGTCAAGTCGTGTTCCAGGCGCGAACCGTCTTGGGTTTTCCAACCCCTGGCCAGGCCTTGCTTGAACAAATCGGGTACAGGCATTGTTTTTCCTCGGAGTCACTGAAACCTACTGCGCGATCCGATTGCGGCGTCAGGTTCTCGCCCGTGGCTCGGCGTACTTCAGTACAGCCTCGCCACGTGCTGCGAGCCTTCCTTGCACTCGACTCGCTCGCTACGGTTTCAGAGGTCTCATTCTGATAATCGCGGTTGGCTAAATTCCAGTTGGTAGGGTGGGCTTCAGCCCACCAAGACTGACCGCTGTTGATGGACTGAAGCGGATCGCCGCCCGGCCCCCCTACGAACCAGCCGTTATACGGTGGGCGGCCCCGGGTAACCGCAATGGGCCCAGGCCTCCTGGCGGCTGTACCAGGCCATCATCACCAGTTGCAGCAGAGAGGCGTGGCCCATGCGCAGCAGGCTCAGGCTGCTGTTCTGCCAGCGTGCGAGGAAGCTGCGCAGGTCATCGCCGCTGGCGTTGTCCCAACTGCCCCACACTCCGGTCAGCGGGCCGCGGGTGATGGGCAGGGCGAGCACGTCGAACAGTTGCACGGTGAGTTTCAGCATCTCCGGCGACAGGTGCGCCAGGCTGTTGTCTAGGCTCTGCAGCGTGCCGTCGATGGCCTGCGGCATCTGCTCGGCACTGACGGCGCCATCGAGCATCACCGGAATCAGTGCGCGCAGAAACGGCATATCGCTGCTGCGCAGGATCAGGTAGCCGTTGGCCGGCGTGCTGGCCGAGCAGCCGCTGAGCGTTGCGGTCAGCCCGGCGGTACCGAGCAGCGCCGTGCCCAGCAGGCCGACCTTGAGCAGGCTGCGCCGCGACAGCTGCGGCGCGTTCAGGGTGGTGTCATTCATTGTTGTTATCACCAGGTGTAGAGCGGGCCATGCCCGCGTGGATCAGCGTACGAACAGCTTGTAGACCAGCTTCTGGATCGCCTTGCCATAGGGCGGATAGATCAGCCGCGCGGCGTTGAAGCGCTGCTTGATGAACACGCCCTTGGCCTTGCTGAAGGTCAGGAAACCTTCGTGGCCGTGGTAATGGCCCATGCCCGACGGGCCGATGCCGCCAAACGGCATGTCGTCCTGCGCCACGTGCAGCAGGGTGTCGTTCAGGCACACGCCGCCGGAATGGGTCTCGTGCAGCACGCGCTGCTGCTCGCGCCTGTCGTAGCCGAAGTAGTACAGCGCCAGCGGGCGTGGCCGGGCGTTGACGTAGGCGAAGGCGTCTTCCAGGCGGTCATACGGCACCACCGGCAGCAGGGGGCCGAAAATCTCGTCCTGCATCAGCTTCATCTCGTCGTTGACGTCGAGCACCAGACTTTGCGGCAGGCGCCTGCCCTGGGCCTCGGGATACAGTGCGACGACGCGCGCGCCCTTGGCCTCGGCATCCTGCAGGTAGCCGTTGAGGCGAGCCAGCTGGCGCTCGTTGATGATCGCGGTGTAGTCGGGGTTGTCCTTGAGCGCCGGGTAGAAACGCTGCACCACCTCGCGGTAGGCGCTGACGAAACCCTCGACACGATCCCTGGGCACCAGCACATAGTCCGGCGCCACGCAGGTCTGCCCTGCGTTGAGGGTCTTGCCGAAGGCAATGCGTTCGGCGGCGTGCTCCAGCGGCACATCGGCCGAGACGATGGCCGGCGACTTGCCGCCCAGCTCCAGGGTGACCGGGGTCAGGTTCTCGGCGGCGGCGCGCATCACATGCTTGCCGATGCTGGTGGCGCCGGTGAACAGCAGGTGGTCGAACGGCAGCTTGGAGAAGGCCATGCCGACTTCAGCCTCGCCCAGTGCAACACTCACCAGATCCTCGGGGAAGATGCGCGCCAGCAGATCCTTGACCAATTGTGAGGTGACCGGAGTGGACTCGCTCATCTTGATCATCACCCGGTTGCCAGCCGCCAGCGCGCCGGTCAGCGGACCGATGGCGAGAAACAGCGGGTAGTTCCACGGCACGATGATGCCGACCACGCCCAGCGGCTGGTAGATGACCTTGGCCGAAGCAGGCATGAACTGCATGCCGACGCTGCGCCGCGAAGGCTTCATCCACTTCCTGATGCGCTTGGCCGCGTAGTGGATGCCATGCAGGCTGGGCATCAGTTCGGCGAGCAGGGTTTCGTCGGCCGAACGGTTGCTGAAGTCTTCGGAGATAGCCGCGATCAACGCATCCTGCTGCTCGGTCAGCAGCTCGCTCAGGGATTTCAGCCACTGGATGCGTTGTTCGGCCGATGGCATCGGGTTGGCAGCAAAGGCAGAGCGTTGCAGGGCGAAGGTGGCCTCCAACTGGTTGATCTGCTGTTGGCTGTGCTGCAGGTAGGCGATGTCGGCGACCATTGGTTTCTCCTCGACGTTCCAGCGGGCAGGCTGTTGAAAAACTATCTGCGTTGTCATCGCTGCGTTAAAAACAGGCTCGTGCGCGAGTCCGATCAAAATGCTCATTTACAACTTGTAAACTCCGCTTTTTCGCCTGTTTTTGCCTTGCGCTGACTGCCTCGGCTCGGGCTTCCTGCTTCGCTCTACCTCCTGCATCCATGCAGTCGTCGCCGACGTTTTTAAACAGCCTGCTGGAGGCGGCTATAAGCCGCGATTAGGCTAAGCTGGATTTCTAGAGCAATTACTCTAATGTGTCAAATAGGATGCCGCGCCGCCGTCCTCGCTGCACCCTAACCAAAGGCCTGCCAGCGCCTGTGCGGTGCATCCGGGGGTAACACTTCGGCTGTTTCGCCTGTACCTTTGCCACTTTTGAAGTTGAGATCGAGCTGCGTCATGGCGCCACCCAAGACCCGCGACCGCATCGTTGCCGAGAGCCTGGCCCTGTTCAACGCCCAGGGTGAGCGCAACGTCACCACCAACCATATCGCTGCGCACCTGGGCATATCGCCGGGCAATCTGTATTACCACTTCCGCAACAAGCAGATGATCATCGCCGAGCTGTTCGCTCAGTACGAAGCGCAGGTCGACAGCTTTCTGCGCCGGCCTGAAGGCCGCGCGCTGACGGTGGGGGACAAGACCTTCTATCTGGAGGCGCTGCTGGCAGCGATGTGGCATTACCGCTTCCTGCATCGCGATCTGGAGCACCTGCTCGATTCCGACGCTGAGCTAGCCGAGCGTTATCGCGCCTTTGCCCGGCGTTGCCTGGTAGGCGCGCAGTCGGTTTACCAGGGCTTCGTCGAGGCCGGCATTCTGCTGATGTCGCCGGCGCAGATCGAGGCGCTGACGCTCAACGCCTGGATCATCATGACCTCCTGGGTGCGCTTTCTCTGCACGGCTGGCGCCAGCCCCGACAACCTCAGCCAGGACATGCTGCGCCGTGGCATCTATCAGGTGCTGGCATTGGAGGGCGGTTACATCGCGCCTTCGGCGCGCGCGGCGGTCGAGGCGCTGTACGACCGCCTGCATGTGCCGCTGGAGCAGGTGCTTTGAGCCGCGCGTCCTAGGACCTGCTGCCCAGCGCCATAGGTCTGGCGCGCAAGGGCTGCTGGTCGGGTTGCAGGCGACGCAACTGGCGATACAGCGCGCGGGTTTCCAGCAGGTTCCAGACCCGCAGCAGGGTTTCGATGGCGTCCAGCGGCTTGCTGATGAAGTCGCGCGCGCCCAGGGCCAGGGCCCGCAGCCGCGCCTCGCGGGTGGCGTCGGCGGTGAGCACCAGAATCGGCAGGTAGTCATCGGCGGGAATGCGCCGCTGCAGCTGTTCGAGCACGGCAAAGCCGTCCAGGCCTGGCATATGCAGATCGAGAATCAGCAGATCCGGCTCGAAGCTGCTGAACAGCGCCAGTGCCTGCGCCGGGTCGGTGCAGCAGAGCACATTGTGCAGCCCTTCGCGGGCCAGCAGTTGTTCGACCAGCTCGAGGTTGGCGGGCTGATCGTCGATCACCAGGATGCGAAAGTCGTCGGCGGGCTCAGGGCTGGTCATGGTCGGGCTCCGTGGGTGGGGTGTGCACTGGCCTGGCGACATCCAGATGCGGGCGCAGGGTGGCGAGGAAGGTCGGTACGTGCAGCGGCTTGCTCAGCACTGCCGTGGCCCCGGCAGCCTGCAGCGCGCGCTGGGTGCCAGCGCTGGCGTCAGCGGTGATCAGCAGGACAGGTGTGTCGCGGCTGCTGGGCTTCTGGCGCAGGCGTTCGAGCACCTCCTGGCCGCTGAGGTCAGGCAAATCAAGGTCCAGCAGGATCACCTCGGGGCGGTGCTGCCAGGCCAGGTCGAGGCCCAGTTGCCCCTGCATGGCCGAGATGACCTGCACCTGTGGCCAGCGCGACAGCAGGGTTTCGATCAGCGCCAGGCTGGACAGGTTGTCCTCGATGCACAGTACGTGCAGTGGCCGCTCGGGCGGTTCGATGGCGCCAGGCGCGACACTTGGCGTTGCCGAGGGCGCGGCTAGCAGGGTGTTGCCTGCCTGCGCCCGTGGCAACGTCAGGCTGAAGGTGCAGCCCTGGCCGGGCGAGCTGTGCACGCTGAGGCTGCCGTCCATCTGCTCCAGCAGGCTCTTGCTCAGGGCCAGGCCGAGGCCGGTGCCTTCCACTTCGCTGGCGGCGGCGCCGAGGCGTTCGAAGGGAATGAACAGGCGCTGCAGATCCTCGGCGGCGATGCCGGGACCGTTATCGATCACGCTCAGCGTGACCGTCTCGCTATCGGCTTCGACCTGGACTTCCACATAGCCGCCCGGATGGTTGTACTTGATCGCGTTGGACAGCAGGTTGAGCAGTACCTGCACCAGACGCTGGCGGTCGGCCTGCACGCAGAGCGCCGTGGGCAGCTCGTCCGGCAGGCGCAAACGGATATCGGCACTGTCGGCCTGCGGTGACAGCAACAGACTGACTTCCTGCAGTAGCGCGCGCAGCGCCAGGGGCTCGGGGCTCAATGCCAGGCGCCCGGATTCGATGCGGGCGATATCCAGCACTTCGTTGATCAAGCCCAGCAGATGCCGGCCGGCGCGCAGGATATGGCGCACCTGGGCCTGTTGCGCCGGCGTGCCCTGATCCATCTCCAGCAACTGGGCGAAGCCGAGGATGGAATTGAGCGGGGTGCGCAGCTCATGGCTCATGCGCGAGAGAAATTCACTCTTCGCCCGGCTGGCGTTTTCTGCCTCTTCGCGGGCCGTGCGCAGGGCGGCTTCGGCATTGCGCCGGTCGGTGATGTCGCGGGTGATCTTGGAGAAACCACGCAAGGTGCCGCTGGCGTCACGTTGCGCGGTGATCACCACGTTGGCCCAGAACAGCGAGCCATCGCGGCGCTGGCGCCAGGCTTCTTCCTCGTAGCGGCCTTCGCGCGTGGCCACTTGCAGGGCGTGCTGCGGTGCCGTCTCGCGGGCCTGCGGTGGGTAGAACAGGGAGAAGTGGCGACCGAGGATGTCCGCTTCGCTGTAGCCCTTGATGCGCTCGGCGCCGGTGTTCCAGGAGGTGACGTGGCCACTGGGGTCGAGGCCGAAGATGCCGTATTCCTTGACCCCGTCGATGATCAGACGCAGGCGCTCCTCGTTGTCGCGCAAGGCCCGCTCGCGTTCGGCCAGCAGTTGCCCGGCCTCCTCCAGGCTGGCGGCGAGCTGGCCGATCTCATCGGCTGCGGGGCCATGGGGAATCAGCGGCTGGCCCAGCGCCAGGCGCCGCGCATTGCGTTCGACCTTTTGCACCCGCTGGACGATGCCGGTGGACAGCAGCACGACTGCGAACAGCGCGCCGAGCACACCGAACATGGCGGCCAGACCGGTGGCCAGGAGCATGCGCGAGCGTACGGCGCTGGCTTCAGCGTTGCGCTCATCGAGCAGGGTCTGCTCGCGGTCGAGCATCTGCTGGATCTCCTGGCGCAGCTCATCGAGCACATGCTTGTTGTCCACCAGGATGCGCGTCATCGCCGCGCGCTCTTCACTGCTGGCGAGCGCCATGAGCTGTTCCAGGCCCTCCAGCTTGATCACGATCAGCGGGCGCAGGCGCTCCAGGCTGCTGCGCATCTGCGGGTCGCGAATGTCCGTATCGAGGCGCCGCAGCGTGCTATCGATTCGCTCCACGGCGCTGCGGTAGGACGGCAGGAAGTCACTGCGCTGGATCAGCAGGTAACCGCGCACGCTGGCCGCTGCTTCGGCCAGCAGGCTATGTACCGCCTGCACGTCGCCCTGCACGCGCAGCGCCCGGCGCACGTCGTCCTCGACCCGTGAGGTCTGGCGCTCGGTGACGTACACCAGCACCAGCGAGATCAGCAGCACCGCCAGCGGCAGGGCGATGATCACCAGGCTCTTGCTGCGCAGTGGGCGGTCGGTCCAGCGGCTGAACAGGCTCTTCACGGCTGGCGCTCCGTCGGTGCCACCAGTCCCAGGGCGATGCCCTGCACGGCGGCCTGGGTGCGGTCGGTAACCCCCAGCTTGCCGATCACCCGTTCGACGTGGGCCTTGGCGGTGCCGGTGGCGATGCCCAGCTTCTCGCCGATCTCTCGATTGGTGAAACCGCTCGCGATCAGCCCGAGCACCTGGCGTTCGCGCGGCGTCAGCGCGCTGCTGGTCGCGCCGCTCTGGTTGCGTTCGACCACGCGGCGCAGCAGCTGCGCGCTGACCATGCCGTTGAGCGCGCTCTGGCCCGCCGCCACCTGGCGCAGACCGTCGATGACTTCCTGGCGGCTAGCGTCCTTGAGCAGGTAGCCGACGGCACCGGCGCTGATTGCCGCCTCCAGGTGGTCGGGGCTGTCGTACATGGTGAATAGCAACACCTTGATCGCTGGCAGGCGTTCGCGCAGCAGGCGCGCCGTGGCCAGCCCGTTGAGCACGGGCATGCGGATGTCGAGGATGGCGATATCCGGTTGCAGGCGCTCGCAGAGCTCCAGCGCCTGGCGCCCGTCTACCGCCTGGCCGACGATGCTGAATTCCGGGCAGTCGGCGAGCATGGCGGCGAAGCCGGCGCGGGTCACTTCATGGTCATCGGCGAGTAATAGACGAATCGGCTCGGTCATGCGCTTTCCTCATCCGCCAGGGCGCGTGGAATGCTGGCCTGCAGGCGGGTGCCCTGGCCGGGCTGGCTGTGGCAGCTGAACTGACCGCCGAGCAGCAGGCAGCGTTCGCGCATGGCCACCAGGCCCATGCCGCCTTCACCCGCCTGTGGCTTCTGCACGGCGGCGAAACCGGGGCCGCGATCCTCCACCTGCAACCGGGCTGTGTCGCCGTCGAGCTGCAGATCCAGGCTGACCGCGCCGCTGGCCGTGTGCTTGCAGATGTTGTTGATGGCCTCCTGGCCGATGCGAAACAGGGCGATTTCCACTGCCGGGCGCAGGCGCTGGGGATCGCGGCGCAGCCACTGCACCTGGCGTCCCTGGCTGCGCAGGCGGTCGAGTTCGCGGTCGAGCGCCGGTGCCAGGCCGAAGTCATCCAGCAGGGTGGGGCGTAGCCCGCTGATGGCCTGGCGCGTCTCGCCCATGCTGCGCTGCGCCAGTTGCAGGATGGGCGCCAGAGCGGCACGCAGCTCATCATTGAGTTGGCGATGCTGAGCGAAACCCTGCAGGCGCTGATGCAGGCCCGCCAGGGTCTGCGCCAGGCCGTCGTGCAGGTCATAGGCCACCCGCGCGCGTTCGTCCTCCTGAGCGGTCATCTGCCGGTGTACCAGCTCCGACATGCTGCGTTCGCGCAGACTGAGCGCCGCCAGCAACTGGCTGTTGTGCAGATGCCCGGCGAGCAGGGTCGCGAGCAGTTGCAGGGCTTCGAGGTCTTCCGGGTCGGGGCCGCGCATGGCGCTGGCGTTGCCCAGCAGCAGGGCGCCGAAGACTTCGCCCGAGGCTGCATGCAATGGCAGGCAGAGTACCAGGGCAACCTGCGGCAGTGGCGCTTCGAGCACCTGGGGGGCGTCTTGCCAGGCCAGGGTGGCGAGCTGCTGTTGCAGGACGGCGGGGCCAAAACCAGCACTGAGGTTCAGACTGCCATCGGCTTGCCTGAGCAGCAGTACGCCGCCATCCATGGCGCAGAAGCTGCAGGCCCGTTGCAGGGCCAGCGCGCCGCTCTCGGCTGCGGGCAGTGCATTGAGTGCGCGACCGCTCTCCACCAAAAGGCGCAGGCGCGCGGCGCGGCTTTGCGCCTGGCGATAGTCGGCGCGCAGGGCCAGCACGCTATCGGGTGGGGTGTGCTGCATCCGGGCCTCCAGGGTTTGGCGCGTCAACTGACGGCGCAGGCTAATGGGTTGAAGTGCTTCTGGCATCTGCCACCTGGCATAGGCCGCCGCCTCCACCTGGCTGATGTGCAGCCTCTGGGCGGGCTGCATGCTGGTGGCGTCTTTCAATAGCCGGAGATTCAACCATGTTGAAACCCTTGTTCAGCAGCTGTGCCCTGGTATTCGCCCTTTCCGCGCCGCTGGTTCAGGCCGCCGATGCGCCTTATGTCTACACGGAAACGGCAACCGCCCCGAGCAACGCACAGGAGCAGCAGATTGCCAGCCTGTTCGAGCGCTGGAACGCCGCCTTGCAGACTGGTGACTCGGCCAAGGTCGCTGCCTTGTACGCCGACAACGGCGTGCTGCAGCCCACGGTATCGAATCGGGTTCGCTTGGGCCATGAGGCAATCCAGGACTATTTTGACCATTTCTTACAGGCCAAGCCGGTTGGTACGATCAACTACCGCGAAATTCGCCAGATCGGCCCGGATGCAGCGGTGGATTCGGGGGTCTACACCTTCGCTCTGACTCAGGGTGATACGGTGCGCCAGGTGCAGGCGCGCTACACCTTCGTGTACCAGAAGGTCGACGGCGAGTGGAAAATCCTCAAGCACCACTCCTCGGCGATGCCGGAACAGCCTGCCGCCGGCTGATTCAGCTCAGCGCACCGAGCCACTCGGGAATGCGCCGCTCCAGATAGTAGATGGGGCGGCGCGGGCTGCCTTCGACGAAACCGACATGCCCGCCTTTGGCATGCAGCTCGAGCTCAGTGCCGGGGGCCAGCTCGCTGGCGTCGGGTAGGCTGTGGCGGAAGATGAAGGGGTCATCCTCGGCCTGGATGATCAGCGTGCGCGTATGGATGGCGCCCAGGTAGAAGCGGCTGGAGGCACGCCGGTAGTAGTCGTGGGCATCGGCGAAACCGTGCAGCGGCGCGGTGATGCGCCCGTCGAAGTCCCAGAAGGTGCGCATGCCGTTCAGTGGGCCCAGGCGTTCCAGCACCGACAGGCGCTCGCTCTGACCCTGTTCGCTGAACAGGCGCTGCTTGTTGCTGACATAGGCGACCATCTCGCGCATGAAATGCGCCTGATACACCCGCGAGAAACCCAGGCCGATGCGGTCGGCACACTGATCCAGACGAAACGGCACCGAGACCGCCACCGCGCCTTGCAGTTGGCTCTGCTCGCCGCTCTCTCCCAGGTACTTGAGCAGCACGTTGCCGCCCAGCGAGTAGCCGACGGCGTACAGCGGGGCCATCGGCCGTTGCGCGCGCAGGTGGGCGACAGCCGATGCCAGATCTTCGCTGGCGCCGGAGTGATAGCCACGCGGCAGCAGGTTCGGTTCACCGGAGCAGCCGCGCCAGTTCAGCGCGGCGCTGGCCCAACCGCGCGCAGCCAGTGTCTGCTGCAGTCCGAGCACATAGAGCGAGTTGGAACTGCCGGTCAGGCCATGCAGCACCAGCACCAGCGGCGCATGGGCGTCATGCGGGCCATGCCAGTCGAGGTCGAGAAAATCGCCATCGTCCAGCCACAGCCGCTCGCGCTGCCGTTCGAGCTGCGGCGGCTTGCGACAGAAGGGGTTCCACAGCGTCTGCAGATGCGGGCCGGGGAGCCACCAGGCGGGGCGAAAGTCGGTTGTCATGGTGCGTTCGGTCGTCGGCAGGACGGATTCAAGGGGGCTCGATGTAGGGCGTACTCGGCTTTGGCTTCCTGCGTCACTCTACCTCCTGCATCCATGCAGTCGTCGCGAAGCAGTACGCCATAGGTTTTTGCCGGCGTCAGGGAGTGGTGGACTGTTCGCTGCGCTCCTGAGTCCGCCCTACGCCTTCAGCGGCGGCGCTTGCGCAGTATGCGCCAAGTACACCATGCCAGAACCAGCAGGGCGGCGATACGCTGGTTGGCCAGCCCGATGACAATGCCAGCATTGGGATTGTTCGGTATCGCGCGCTGCAGGTTGAGCGCAATTTCCTGCTGGCTGAGCAATACCGGTAGCGCCAGTGCGATCAGCAGCAGGTAGGGCAGGTGGTCGTAGATAAAGTCTTTCATCCACGCTGCCATAGCGCGTAATGCACCTGGCCGGTGTGCTTCTCGCGGTGCAGGCGCCAGTTGCCGGGCAGGCCGAGGGACGAGGGCGCCGTCTCGCTTTCGGTATAGACCCAGGCTTCGTCGGCCAGCCAGCCCTGCGCTTCGAGCAGGTTGCAGGCGTCTTGCAGCAGATCCTTGTGGAACGGCGGGTCGAGCAGGACGATATCGAAGCGGCGCGGCGCTGGGTGCGCCAGCAGTTGCAGGGCGTCGCCCAACTGAATCTCGCCAGTGCTGCACTGCAGCGTCGCCAGGTGGCCGCGCAAGGCGTTCACCGAGGCCGGGTTGAGGTCGCAGGCCAGGCCGCTGGCGGCGCCGCGTGACAGCGCTTCGAGCAGCAGGGCGCCACTGCCGGCAAAGGGGTCGAGCACATGGGCGCCCTCGACATAGGGCGCCAGCCAGTTGAACAGCGTCTCACGCACTCGATCCGGGGTCGGGCGCAGGCCCGGCCCGTCGGGAAAGGCGAAGCGCCGCGAACGCCACTCGCCGCCGATGATGCGCAACTGACCCTGGCCGCCATGAGCCTTGGCGGCCGGTTTTTGCGGTGTGCGACCGCGCATCAGTGCGGCACCGCGCTGGGCAGTTCGGCCGGTCGGTCGGTGGGCGGCGGCAGTTCCTTCTGCGCTACCGTCGGGCCGGCGGTGACCACCACCAGCGCCTCGGGGTCGAGGTGTTTGGCCATCGCCGCTTTCACTTGTTCGGCGCTCAGGTTTTGCACGTCACGCATGAAGTCGTCCAGATAACTCAGCGGTAGATCGTAGAAGCCCATCGACGCCAACTGGCCGACGATGGCGGCATTGCTCGCGGTGGACAGTGGGAAGCTGCCGGCCAGTTCGCGTTTGGCGTTGTCCAGTTCCTGCTGAGTGGGACCGTCACGCAGGTAGTCGGCGAGCAGTTGCTTGACCAGCGCCAGGGTGCCTTCGCTCAGCTCGGCACGGGTCTGCAGGTTGATCATGAACGGGCCGCGCGCCTGCATGGCGCTGAAGCCGGAGTAGACGCCGTAGGTCAGGCCGCGCTTCTCACGCACTTCGCTCATCAGCCGGGTGCCGAAACCGCCACCACCAAAGATCTGGTTGCCCAGGTACAGCGCGGCATAGTCGGGGTCGCGGCGATCGATGCCGAGCTGAGCGATCATCAGGTGGGTCTGGTTGGACGGATACTCGATATGGCTGGCGCCCGGCTCAGGCGTTTGCGGCTGGGCGATCTTCGCCAGCGCCGGGCCTTGTGGCAGGGCTGCGGATATCTGATTGGCGATGGCCTCGGCCTCGGCACGTGACAGGTCGCCGACCAGTGCGATCACAGCATTGCCGGCGCTGTAAGCGCGCGTATGGAAGGCCTGCAACTGCTGACGAGTGATGGCCGGGATCGACTGCGCCGTACCGTCGCTCGGGTGAGCGTAAGGGTGCTGGCCGTACAGACGCTCGAACAATTCGAGGCTGGCCAGTTTGCCGGGGTTCTGCTTCTGGAATTCGAAGCCGGCCAGCAGCTGGTTCTTGATCCGTGCCAGCGCGTCGGCAGGGAAGGTGGGCTTGCCCAGCACCTCGGCGAACAGCGCCAGTGCCGGCTCACGCTGCTCCTGCGCGCTCAGGCTGCGCAGGCTGGCCACGGCCATGTCGCGGTAGGCGCCGTTGCCGAACTCGGCGCCGAGGCCCTCGAAACCGGCGGCGATGGCGCCGACGTCCTTGCCCGGTACGCCTTCGTTGAGCATGGCGTTGGTCAGGGTGGCCAGGCCGGGTACGCCGCCGTCCTGGCTGCTGCCGGCGGCGAAGGTCAGGCGCAGGTCGAACATCGGCAGCTCGTGGGCTTCGACGAACAGCACCTTGGCGCCTTGCGCGGTCTGCCAGGTCTGGATATCCAGGGTGCGGCGGGTGGGGGCCTTGCCGTCGAGCGCAGCCAGCGACTGCAGTTTGGCGGCATCGCCAGTCACGGTGCTGTCGGACAGGTTGGCGCAGGCGCCCAGCGCCAGTGCGCTGGACAGGATCAGGCCGAGCAGGCCCAGGCGGCGTTGCTCAGTCTTCATGGGCGGGACTCCTTATTGCGGGACTCTTCGGGCAGTACGTGGGCGACACTCAGGCGGTCGCGAACGAAGAAGGTGCGGGCGGCCTGCTGGATGTCAGCCGGGGTCACGGCTTCCAGCTCGGCCAGCTCCTGGTCGGTCAGCTGCCAGGACAGGCCGACGGTTTCCAGTTGACCGATGCTGGTGGCCTGGCTGGTGATCGAGTCACGCTCGAACACCAGGCCGGCGATCACTTGGGCGCGTACGCGGGCCAGTTCGGCGGCGGACGGCGGGGCTTTCTTCAGTTCTTCCAGCTCACGCCACAGACCGGCTTCGGCCTCTTCCAGGGTTTTACCTTTCTGCACGTTGGGGGTGGCCGAGAGGATGAACAGGCTGTCGCCACGGGTGAAGGCGTTGTACCAGGCGCTGGCGCCGGACACGAGCTCTTCACCACGCTCCAGGCGGGTGGACAGACGTGCGCTGTAGCCGCCATCGAGCAGGGCGGCGGCCAGGCGCAGTGCATAGACCTGGCGCGGCGTTTCGCTGGTGGCCAGGCCCGGCACGTTGAAGCCCATGATCAGGCTGGGTAACTGTGTCTTGAGGTACAGCGTGGTGCGGCGTTCGCCCGGTGCGGCCAGCTCCAGCGGCAGTTTGGCGGTCGGCACTTCACCGCGCGGGATGTCGCCGAAGTAACGCTGGACCTGGTTCTTGACCTCATCCACGGTCACGTCACCGACCACCACCAGGGTGGCATTGTTCGGTGCGTACCACTTCTGGTGCCAGGCACGCAGTTCGTCGATGTGCATGCGCTCGAGGTCCGCCATCCAACCGATGGTGGGGATGCTGTAGCCGCTGGCCGGGTAGGCCATGGCCTTGAAGCGCTCATAGGCCAGCGAAGACGGGCGGTCGTCGGTGCGCAGGCGTCGCTCCTCCTTGATCACCTCGATTTCCTTGGTGAACTCGTCGGCCGGCAGCTTCAGGCTGGCCAGGCGGTCGGCCTCCAGTTCCAGGGCCACGCCGAGGCGGTCGCTGGCCAGTACCTGGTAATAAGCGGTGTAGTCGTCGCTGGTGAAGGCGTTCTCCTCGGCGCCCAGTTCACGCAGGATGCGCGAGGCTTCGCCGGGGCCGAACTTGTCGCTGCCCTTGAACATCATGTGTTCCAGCGCGTGGGACAGGCCGGTGGAGCCGGGCGTCTCGTAGCTGGAGCCGACCTTGTACCAGATCTGCGAGACCACCACAGGGGCGCGGTGATCCTCACGGACGATGACCTTGAGGCCGTTGTCCAGTTTGAATTCGTGGGTGGGTTGAGCGGGAGAAGCGAAGGCTGCGAGTGGCACGCAGAGTGCGCCGAACAGCAGGCCGAGGGAACGGCGGGCAATGGCATTCATCAAAAGTCTGACCTGTCGGATAGCCTGGGCGGTCGTACCGCCGACGGGCGAAGAGGTGCTAGGATACCCCATCCTTTTCCGGGGCGGCGCGGCAAGGCTTTACAGCCTGTTAGCGTTCGCTCCCCTGAGATGCAAGCGACCCATGTTTGGTTCCAATGACGACAAGAAGTCGCCGGCCGAGGCTGGCGCGCAGACCCCGCCTGTGACCGAAGAAAAGAAATCCCTGTTCAGCTGGTGGCGCAAGAAACCGGCAGAGACCGCTGCCGAGCCGGCTCAGCCCGCGCCCGTCGAACAGCCGGAGTCTGCTCAGATACCTGAGCCATCGACGCCTGAGCCCGCGCCCGAAGCCTTGCCGGCAGTTGAGCCGGAAGTGGCCGAGGTCGCGCCTGCTCCAGCGCCACAGCCTGAGCCGCTGGTTGCCGAAGCCCCGCTCGCCGCTCCTGTTGTCGTTGAACAGCCATCGGTCGTGCCTGAGCCTGTCGTAGAGGCCGTGCCCGTGGTGGCTGCGCCAGCTCCCGTCGCAGCGCCGGCCACTCAGGAAAAACCGAGCTTCTTCGCCCGCCTCAAGCAAGGCCTGTCGAAGACCAGCGCCAGTCTCGGCGAGGGCATGGCCAGCCTGTTTCTCGGCAAGAAGGCCATCGACGATGATCTGCTCGATGACCTGGAAACCCGTCTACTAACCGCCGACGTTGGCGTCGAAGCGACCACTGCCATCATCGGCAACCTGACCAAGCGCGTCGCGCGCAAGGAGCTGGCCGACAGCGGCGCGCTGTACAAGGCGCTGCAGGAGGAACTGGTGACCCTGCTCAAGCCGGTCGAGCAGCCGCTGATGATCGACAGCGGCAAACAGCCCTATGTGATTCTGGTCGTCGGCGTGAATGGCGTGGGCAAGACCACCACCATTGGCAAACTGGCCAAGAAGCTGCAACTCGAAGGCAAGAAGGTCATGCTCGCCGCCGGCGACACCTTCCGCGCCGCTGCGGTGGAGCAACTGCAGGTGTGGGGCGAGCGCAACAACATCGCGGTGATCGCTCAGCACACCGGCGCCGATTCGGCCTCGGTGATCTTCGATGCGGTGCAGGCCGCCAAGTCGCGCGGCATCGACGTGCTGATCGCCGACACCGCCGGACGCCTGCACACCAAAGACAACCTGATGGAAGAGCTGAAGAAGGTGCGTCGGGTGATCGGCAAGCTGGACGAGACAGCGCCTCACGAAGTGCTGCTGGTGCTCGATGCCGGTACCGGCCAGAACGCCATCAACCAGGCCAAGCAGTTCAACCAGACGGTGAACCTCACTGGCCTGGCGCTGACCAAGCTCGATGGCACCGCCAAGGGCGGCGTCATCTTCGCCCTGGCCAAGCAGTTCGGTCTGCCGATTCGCTACATCGGCGTGGGCGAGGGCATCGATGACCTGCGCCCGTTCGAGGCGCAGGCCTTCGTCCAGGCACTCTTCGAGGAGCGTGAGCGCGGATGATCCGATTCGAGCAGGTCGCCAAGCGATACCCCAATGGCCATGTCGGGCTGCACGAACTGAGTTTCCGCGTTCGCCCCGGCGAATTCCTCTTCGTCACCGGTCACTCCGGTGCGGGCAAGAGCACGCTACTGCGCTTGCTGCTGGCGATGGAGCGGCCCACCAGCGGCAAATTGCTACTGGCCGGGCAGGACCTGTCGACCATCACCAATGCGCAGATTCCCTTCCTGCGCCGGCAGATTGGTGTGGTGTTCCAGAACCATCAGCTGCTGTTCGACCGCACCGTGTACGACAACGTCGCCCTGCCGCTGCAGATTCTCGGCCTGTCCAAGCCGGAAATCGGCAAGCGCGTCGGTGCCGCGCTGGAGCGCGTCAGTCTTAGCGACAAGGCGGCGCAGTCGCCTGGCGATCTGTCCACCGGTCAGCAACAGCGCGTCGGCATCGCCCGCGCCATTGTTCACCGGCCGGCCCTGCTGCTGGCGGACGAGCCCACCGGTAACCTCGACCCGCGCCTGGCCGCCGAGATCATGGGGGTGTTCGAAGACATCAACCAGCTGGGTACCACGGTGCTGATCGCCAGCCACGACCTGGCGCTGATCGCGCGCATGCGCCAGCGCATGCTCACCCTGCAACGCGGTCGTCTGATCGGTGATGGGGAGGCTGCCTGATGAGCGCATCGAAGATGCCCACGCCGCAACCGGCCGAACGAGTCGGCGCGGCGCCGCGCAACAAGGTGGTCGACGGCCCAGCCGACGAACCGGATTTTCGTACCCTGCTCAACGCCTGGCTGGAAAGCCACCGCGCCAGCCTGGTCGACAGCCTGCGCCGCCTGGCACGCCAGCCCATCGGCAGCTTCTTCACCTGCCTGGTGATGGCTGTGGCGCTGAGCCTGCCCATGGGCCTGTCGCTGCTGCTGGACAACGTCGAGAAACTCGGCGGCTCCTGGCAGCGTGCGGCGCAGATTTCCCTGTTCCTCGACATGTCCGCTGGCGAGCGTGACGGCCAGGCACTGCGCGAGCAGATCACGGCGATGGATGATGTATCCGACGCCGAGTGGATCAGCCGCGAGCAGGCGCTGGAAGAGTTCCAGCAGTTGTCCGGCCTGGGCCAGGCGCTGAAGGAATTGCCGGAGAACCCGCTGCCAGGTGTCGTCCTGGTAACGCCGAAGGAGGTCGACAAGGCCAAGCTCGAAGCCCTGCGCCAGCGCCTGGCGGAGTTGCCCAAGGTGGAGCAGGCGCAGCTCGATCTGGTCTGGGTCGAGCGCTTGACTGCGATCCTCAAACTGGGCGATCGCTTCGTCTTTGGCCTCAGCCTGCTGCTGATCCTGGCGCTGCTGCTGGTGATCGGTAACACCATCCGCCTGCATATCGAGAACCGACGCGCCGAGATCGAGGTGATCAAGCTGGTGGGGGGAACCGATGGCTACGTGCGCCGTCCTTTCCTTTATATGGGCGCGCTATACGGTTTTGGCGCTGGCATCTTCGCCTGGCTGCTGCTGGCCTTCGGGCTGGATTGGCTGAACGATGCTGTAGTACGTTTGGCTGGCCTTTACGGTAGCGATTTCGCGCTGGGTGGCGTACCTTCGTCCGACGGTTTTTCGCTGCTGCTCGGCGCCGTGCTGTTGGGCTATATTGGCGCCTGGCTGGCGGTGGCGCGGCATCTGAACGAACTTGCTCCCCGTTAGGGCGCTGTTCGGCAAGGCTGAACGCAAGCTAACAAGTCATTGTTTTGGTTGATATTGACTATCTATCAGGGAACTTATCCACAGGCCCTGCATCAGATAGCGCAGTGCTACACTGCACGAGTTTCGTGAATCGGAGGATTCGAATGTCCACTTCCTTGCAACCTGTTCATGCTCTGGTTCCAGGCGCCAACCTGGAAGCGTACGTGCATGCGGTCAACAGCATTCCGCTGCTGACGCCCGAGCAGGAGCGTGAACTGGCCGAAAATCTCTACTACCAGCAGGATCTCGAGGCCGCCCGCCAGATGGTGTTGGCCCACCTGCGTTTCGTGGTGCATATCGCGCGCAGCTACTCCGGTTATGGTCTGGCCCAGGCCGACCTGATCCAGGAAGGTAATGTTGGCCTGATGAAGGCGGTCAAGCGCTTCAACCCGGAAATGGGTGTGCGTCTGGTGTCCTTCGCCGTGCACTGGATTCGTGCGGAAATCCACGAGTTCATCCTGAAGAACTGGCGCATCGTCAAAGTGGCTACCACCAAGGCGCAGCGCAAACTGTTCTTCAACCTGCGCAGCCAGAAGAAGCGTCTGGCCTGGCTGAACAACGATGAAGTGACCGCCGTGGCCGCAAGCCTGGGCGTCGAGCCGCACGAAGTGCGCGAGATGGAAAGCCGTCTGACCGGCCAGGACATGGCCTTCGACCCGGCAGCCGATGCTGACGACGACAGCGCCTTCCAGTCGCCTGCGCATTACCTGGAAGACCACCGCTACGACCCGGCACGCCAACTCGAGGACGCCGACTGGAGTGACAGCTCCAGCAGCAACCTGCACGAAGCGCTGGAAAGCCTGGACGAGCGCAGCCGCGACATTCTCTACCAGCGCTGGCTGGCCGAAGAGAAGGCGACGCTGCATGACCTGGCCGCCAAGTACAACGTGTCTGCCGAGCGTATTCGTCAGCTCGAGAAGAACGCGATGAACAAGCTCAAGGGCTGTATTGCCGCCTGAGCCTGCCGTTACCCCCGAAAGCCGCACCTAGGTGCGGCTTTTTGCTGTCTGGAGCATTGCCATGAACAAAACCCCGCTGAAAGCGCAGCACTGGCTGATATTCGCCATCGTCGGCGCGCTGTTCTTCGCCTGGGGCGCCTGGTTGATGCGCGGTGGTGAGGTGCATCCGCTGGCCAATCTGCAGCAGTGGCGCGATGCCCTGTTGCAGCCGTTGGCTGACGATGAGCTGACGCTGCGTGAGGTGCAGGCGTTGGCGCCAGGCGAGCTGTGGCTGGCGCCGCGCCTGGACGGCGCACGGCTGTTCTATCGTGCGTCGCTCGACGGGGAAGAGGGCGACTGGTTGCTCGAGGCGGAGGTGAGGTTGAGCCTTGAGCAGCGCGACAGTCTGATGGCGGCGCAGGGCCTCCAGGCCGGTGATACCGAGTTGGCCCTTGGTCAATCACTGGTCGATCAGATGGCTGGTTTTTCCATCGTCAGCCTCAATCTGAGAGCCCCGCAAGCGCTGGCCAGCGACCGCCTGGCTGCGAGTCTCGGGCAGCCACGCCTGACATTGGAGCTGGCCGAAGGACAGGCCTGGGTCTATCCACAATGGGGGCTGACGGTGCATCTGCAGGGCGACGAGGTCGAGCTTTTGCACGCCGTTCCGCGCAAGGCTTTTCGCGCTACCCGCTAGCTTACAGCCAGCGCGGCCACCAATCGGGGCGCTGTGGCTTGAGCTGATTGAGGTAGTGGCTGCCACCCAGCTGCGTCATCTGCTGGCGAATCCAGGCGGCGCGGCGATTGACGTAGGCGTCCGGGCGGCCGGCGCTCCAGCGCAGCGGGTTGGGTAGCACCGCTGCCAACTGGCTGGCCTGCTGGCGATTCAGATAGGGCGCACCGACGCCAAAATGGTGTTGCGCAGCGGCTTCGGCGCCAAAGATGCCATCGCCCCATTCGACGCTGTTCAGATAAACCTCGAGGATGCGCTCCTTCGACCAGAGCAACTCGATCAGCGCGGTGAACCAGGCTTCCAGGCCCTTGCGCAGCCAACTACGGCCGGACCAGAGAAACAGATTCTTCGCCACCTGCTGGCTGAGGGTGCTGGCGCCTCGCAGCGAGCCGCCGCTCTGGTTGTGTGCCAGCGCCGCCTGAATTGCGCCAACGTCGAAGCCCCAATGCTCGGCGAACTTTTGGTCTTCGGCGGCGATCACCGCCATCTTCAGATGATCCGGCAGTTCGTTCCAGGGGCGCCACTGGCGCTTCAGTTCAATGGGCTGTTCGCTGCCCCAGGATTCGATCTTGCGCTCGATCATCAGTGCCGTACCGGGCGGCGGTACCCAGCGCAGAGCAAGTACCAGCAGCACGCTGGCCAGGATCAGCCAGAGCAGCAGTTTCAGCAGGCGGCGGGTCAGGGCTCGGAGCATGAGGTCTCGCAACAATCAGATGAGGCGCTATTAAAACAAAAAATCGCCGGGAGCAATTTTTGACGTCGCCTTGTACATTCCCGCGAAACCACAGGATTGGACGCAGGTGTGACAATAACGACCATCTCGCCACGTGAGCCAGTGGTTAAACTGCGCTCTGGTCGATCTATTCAGGAGTTTCCATGGCCCGTCTCTGGCTTTTGCTATCCGCTTTTGCCGGCTTTACCGGTGTCGCGCTGGGCGCCTTTGCCGCTCATGGTCTGAAGAATCGTCTGACGCCCGAATACCTGGCGGTGTTCCAGACCGGCACGCACTATCAGCTGATCCACGCGCTGGCCCTGTTCGGCGTCGGTCTGCTGGCACTGCACATGCCCGGACGGTTGGTGAACCTGGCCGGTGGCGCCTTCGCCCTGGGCATCCTGCTGTTTTCCGGCAGCCTCTATCTGCTGACCCTCAGCGGTATCGGCAAGCTGGGCATGATCACGCCTTTCGGCGGCGTCGCCTTCCTGATCGGCTGGCTGTGTTTGGGGCTGGCGGCTTGGAAGCTGACCTGACTCTGGCGTCAGAAATGAGCACGAATGGCGCCTTTTAGCCTTGGTAGTGGCCAGTTAACGGGCTAGAATGCCGGCCCTCTTTCCAGTTGTGACCGAGTCGTCATGCGTATCCAGTTGAATGGTGAATCCTTCGAACTGCCGGATAACCAGAGCGTCGCCGACCTGTTGGTTCGCCTCGATCTGACCGGGCGTCGTGTGGCGGTCGAGCTCAATCAGGACATCGTTCCACGCAGCCAGCACGACAGCACCCAGCTCGCCGAAGGCGATCAGGTGGAAGTGGTGCATGCCATCGGCGGCGGTTGACCTCACGAGGAGTTTTCCATGAGCCAAGTTCGCAGCGACAAGCCCTTCACTCTGGCCGGTCGTACGTTCCAGTCGCGCCTGCTGGTAGGTACCGGCAAGTACAAGGATATGGGCGAAACCCGTGACGCCATCGCTGCTTCGGGTGCCGAGATCGTCACCGTAGCGGTGCGCCGTACCAACATCGGCCAGAACCCCGGGGAGCCGAACCTGCTCGACGTGATCAGCCCGGACCAGTACACCATCCTGCCCAATACCGCTGGCTGCTTTGATGCCGTCGAGGCCGTGCGCACCTGCCGCCTGGCCCGCGAGCTGCTCGATGGGCACAACCTGGTCAAGCTGGAAGTGCTGGCTGACCAGAAAACCCTGTTCCCCAACGTCATCGAAACCATCAAGGCCGCTGAAGTGCTGGTCAAGGACGGCTTCGACGTGATGGTGTACACCAGTGACGATCCGATCATCGCGCGTCAACTGGCCGAGATTGGTTGCATCGCGGTGATGCCGCTGGCCGGCCTGATCGGCTCGGGCCTGGGTATTTGCAACCCGTACAACCTGCGCATCATTCTCGAGGAATCGAAAGTGCCGGTGTTGGTCGATGCCGGTGTGGGTACTGCCTCCGACGCCACCATCGCAATGGAGCTGGGCTGCGAGGCAGTGCTGATGAACAGCGCCATTGCCGAAGCGCAGAATCCGGTGCTGATGGCGCGTGCCATGCAGCATGCCGTCGAGGCTGGCCGCCTGGCCTACCTGGCCGGTCGCATGCCGAAGAAACTTTATGCCAGTGCGTCGTCGCCGCTGACTGGCCTGATCAACTAAGGATGACGATTTGCTGCGCATAGGTCCTGCTGCGTTAAAAGCAGGGCTCCGGCCCGCGAGTCGTAAAGCAATCTACAAGAGCCCAGCATGACCGATACCCAACAGCCCGAACTGACCGAAGACGGTCGCCAGCGCCGTACCATCAAGAGCTTCGTGATGCGCGCCGGGCGCATGACCGAAGGTCAGCAGCGTGGCATCGACAAGGGCTGGCCGCTGTTCGGTCTGGAGCTTGAAGATGGCCTGCGCGACTTCGACCAGGTGTTCGGCCGTAGCGCGCCGCGCACCTTCGAGATCGGCTTTGGCATGGGTCACTCCACCCTGGAGATGGCCGCAGCCGCGCCCGAGCAGGATTTCATCGGCGTCGAGGTGCACAAACCCGGTGTCGGTGCGCTGCTCAATGGCGCCATGGCGCAGAACCTGAGCAACATTCGCGTGTACAGCTGCGATGCCCTGGAAGTGCTGCGCGACTGCGTCGCCGATGCCAGCCTCGATCGCGTGTTGCTGTTCTTCCCCGACCCCTGGCACAAGTCGCGTCACCACAAGCGCCGTATCGTCCAGCCGGCTTTCGCCGAGCTGGTGCGCAGCAAGCTGAAGGTCGGTGGCGTACTGCACATGGCCACAGACTGGGAGAACTATGCTGAGCACATGCTTGAGGTAATGAATGCGGCGCCGGGCTATCGCAACCTGGCGGCCGATGGCACTTACGTGCCTCGCCCCGAGGAGCGCCCGGTAACCAAGTTCGAACGTCGTGGCGAACGTCTCGGTCACGGCGTGTGGGATCTGAAGTTTCAGCGTCAGGAATGATTCACCCAGCGATCCCTGTCGTCAGGGATCGCAAGCGTTCCATCAGAACCGGCAGGATGCACGATTAGATCGGGATAACCCGACAGCCAGGACGGCACCTCACCGCAAACACAACAAAGACAAGCGCACCTACAAGGGGCGCGGACAATAGCGGCACCGCTTGCAGGGCGCCGCGAGGAGAGCATTGTGTTGAGATCGGTTTCCCTTTTTCTGCTGACTGCCCTGGCGTTTCAGGCCCAGGCCAAGGTCGATGCCAGCCAGGCCGCGCGCCTGGGTCAGGACCTGACCCCACTTGGCGGCGAGCGCGCCGGTAACGCCAGTGGCACCATCCCGGCCTGGACGGGCGGGCAGGCTACGCCGCCGAGCAACTACCAGCCGGGCATGCATCACCCTGATCCCTTCGCTGACGACAAGCTGCTGTACCGGGTCGACAGCCAGAATCTGGCGCAGTACGAACAACAACTGCCGGTCGGCCTCAAGGCCCTGCTGCAGCAAAACCCCAGTTTCTATCTGCGCGTCTTTCCGACCCGCCGCAGTGCAGCCGCGCCGCAACGTATCTACGACGCGACGCGTTTCAACGCACTGAATGCCGAGCTGATTTCCGGTGGCAATGGCGTTCAGGGGGCTGCTTCCGGCGTCCCCTTCCCGCTGCCGGCGAACGGCCAGGAGGCGATCTGGAACCATGTCATGCGTTACCGCGGTGACCAGATCAGCATGGCTACCAATCAGGCGGCGGTGCTCAGCAACGGTAGTTACAACCTGCTCAAGCTCGAGCGTGACATCTACTTCGTCTACGGCCGTGACGGCGTCGCCCCGCAGGATCTGGACAACACCCTGTTCTATTACAAGTACAAGGTCGTAGCCCCGGCCAAACTGGCTGGCTCGGCGCTGGTGGTGCAGGAAACCCTCGATCAGGTGCTGGCGATCCGCAAGGCCTGGCGCTTCAACCGCGGTGAGCGTCGCGTGCGTCGCCTGCCGATGCTGGCCTACGATACCCTGCAGCCAGATACCAACGGCATGGCTACCGCCGACCAGGTCGACGCCTATAACGGTGCGCCGGACCGTTATGAGTGGCAGTTGCTGGGCAAGCGCGAGATGCTGGTGCCCTACAACAGCTATGCCGTGCACCAGCGCGGCATTGCCTATGCCGATATCCTGCAGGCCAAGCACGTCAACCCCGAGCTGCTGCGCTACGAGCTGCACCGCGTCTGGGTGGTCGAGGCGGATCTGCGTACCGGCTTCAGCCATCCTTACGGCAAGCGTCGTTTCTATCTCGACGAGGACAGTTGGCAGATCCTCGCGGTCGACCTGTATGACCGCAACGGCAATCTGGTCGGCCTGCAGGAAGCCCATCCGATCAGCTATTACGATGTGCCGATGTTCGGCTCGACTCTGGAGACCGTCTACGACCTCAAGGGCGGCCGCTATTTCGCCGACGGCCTGGATAACAACGAGAAGATGTACGACTTCAACGCCCGGCTGAGCCCGCGCGACTTCACCCCGCAGGCGCTGCGCCGCGAAGGCAACTGAGCCCGCATCATCCGCGCGACCAGCGCATCGTCAGCTCCGGCTGGCCGGTGTGCGGGTCGCGCGTCTCGTCCACTGTCACGAAACCGCCTGCGCGGTAGAAGGCCACTGCCCGGGCATTGGCGCGGTAGACGCCCAGCTCGAGGCTGTCGCGCCTACGTTTGGCTTCGTCCAGTAGCTGACGGCCCAGGCCGCAGCCTTGCGCGTCCGGGCTGACGAACAGCGCGGCCAGGCGCTGTTCGTGCAGCGAAGCGAAGCCCAGCACCTGCCCCTTTTCCTCCAGCACCAGCGTTTCGGCCTGCGGCAGATAGAGCTCACGCATGGCGGGTAACTGCTCGCGCCAGAAGGTTTCCGGCACGAAGCTGTGGGCCAGAATGGAAGCTCTCAGCCACAGGTCGAGTACGGCGTCGCTGTCTGTGGGATGGTAGGGGCGAATCATGATGAAGTCCTGTTCGAGGAGAAGTGAATCAATGGAGGTTCGGTTACATATCTTCGGTGCATCCGGCTCGGGCACCACCACCCTGGCCCGTGCGCTGGCCGGGCGCCACGGCTGGCTACATCTGGATACCGATGATTTTTACTGGCTGCCCAGCGAGCCGCCCTATCTGCACAAGCGGCCGCCCGCGGATCGGGTCAGGCTGATCCGGCAGCGTACCGCACAGGCACCTAGATGGGTGCTCAGTGGCTCGCTGTGCAGTTGGGGTGAGGCGTTGATCCCATCGTTCAGTCATGCCTTGTTCCTGCGCCTGGACGACCAGGAACGCATGCGCCGGCTGCGCCAGCGTGAAACGCAGCGTTATGGTGCGCGTATCCAGCCGGGAGGTGACATGCATGAGCAAAGTCAGGCCTTCCTGGAGTGGGCCGCCGGTTACGAGCAGGGCGACTTGAGTACGCGCAGCCTGGCCATGCACGAAGCCTGGATGGCCCGCCACCTGAGTTGTCCGCTGCTATGCCTGGATTCGACCCAGCACACACCCGAGCAACTGGCCGAACAGATTCTGGCGTGGTTGCGCGCCTGACTCGGTAACGATGTGCTCCACGTTCATGGCGCCCTGGCTAATTTCGGTCGGCCATGATGCCGATCACCACGAAGATCAGGATCAGAACCGGGGCCAGTGTGTAGTTGTTGAAGTGCGCCAGGCCCTTGGCCAGCCAAGGCGTGAGGAAGACGATGGCCAGGCCGTAGCCGACTGCGCAGAACACCACGAACAGCAGGGTGCGCAGCACGAAGTTGAGGTTGCCGATGGTGCGCTGAACCCAGGCGTTGATGGCCGGGCCGAACAGCACCAGCAGGGTGGCCATGATGGCCAGGGAGATATCGCTAAGGTGACTGCGGCTCCATCGGGAGAGGGTGACGATCAGGTCCAGTAGCAAATCCATTGAGACTCCTTGTTGACGCGGCGCAGACCCCGCTGCACAGCATGATGGCCGTGCCGCAAGAGGATCGGGGCGCTAATGCATGGGCACTATCTGGGCAGTGGACCGATGCAGGGTAAGCGGCGGGTGCGGCGCGCTGTCGAGTGGGACTACCCCCTCTGTCGTCGCAGATTCCGGCGCAATAGCCTACCGGATTCGCATCGCTCTGTGGGCTGCTTTGCGGGCCGTTGCGGGTATCAGCGGCCTGCCAGAGTTTTCGCAGGTTCCGGTTGCGGGGTGATCGCCTGCTCCGGTGCGTCTGCGGCGTGCAGCAGTGGCTGGCGGTTCCTGTCAGGAAAATGCAGGCTTTCCCGACGGCCCTGGCGGTCGAGGGTGACGTATTGCTGGTCGACGCTGTGCAGCTTGATTCCGGGTGCAATGCTGGCACCGACCGTAACGCGCTGCGCGGCTTGTCCGTGCTGGCGGATGATGGCGCTGGAGCGCTGGTGATCGGGGCTCCTGAACACCGCCACCAGGGTCAGTTGCAGGGAGGTGGCCGGGGCTGGGCCGGCATGGTCGGGCGGGGCAGCGGGAAAGAGCATGGCCAGCTGTTGCCGGTCCACCACGCGGGACGGCACTGCTGGCGGTGCGTGGGCATGCTCGGTCTGTTCCTGCAGCAGCCGCCACAGCTGCGTTGCCTGGTAGGTCAAGCTGAGGCTGCAGGCCATGAGTGCCAGCAGGCAGAGGCCTGCTGGCAGGTGGCGCACTGCGCTGGAGTTGGCTTGTGCCATGAGCGTCCCTCGTTAGCGCACCCATGGCCGTTGGGGCCATGGGTGCGCTGGCTTACAGCCGGTTTACGCTGACGTTGTCGATGAACAGCGACTGGCTGCGTTGCGTACCAAGCAGCAACAGTTCGGCACGGCGCAGGGAGCCAGTGGGCAACTGAACTTCATGCTGCAGTCTGCTCCAGCTGCCACCGCGCGTGTTGCGCTGACCGAGTGGCAGATACTGGCCGCGGCCGCTGCTGTCTTCGACATAGAGGTAGGCATAAGCGATGGCACTGACCGAGGTGCTGCGACCGATGCTCAGGTCCGCCTCGATGCGATAGCGCTTGCCGGCCTCCAGGTTGCCGAGCAGGCTGACGCTGGCGCCCGAGCCCTCATATTCGCGCTGGTAGGCTTCGAGAGCCTGTCGCCCGCTGCTGGCATAGGTGCTGACGCGAACGCCGCCGTGGTAGCCGGACCAGCCGCCGATGCCGTTCTCGAAGTTCCAGCCGAACTGGGCTGGTGCTGCTGGCGGCGTGCTGCTCTGGACCTCCTGCAGTTCCACCTCATCGATCAGCAGGCTGCTGCCGCTGTCGCTCCAGACTGCCACATAGAGGTTGCGCGCATTGGTTGGCGTCCGGTAGGTGAAGGTTTTTTCCAGGCGGCTGAACTCATTGCCGCTGACGGAAAGGCTGACCGACTGCTCCGTGCTGTAGGTCAAGCGGCCGTCGGAACCTTCCTGCAGGATTGCCAGGCGTACGTTCTCGCGGCTGTTGCGAGCCTTGAGCATGCTCTTGGCCCTGAGCTGGTACTGCACGCCTTCGCGCAGGCCGCTGACCGGGGTGGCAACGATGTCGAAGCCGCGTGCATCCATCTGCAGCGCGTTGTCGCGGCAGTTCAGGGCGACGTTGACCAGGCTCAGGTCGGACTGGCCGAACAGCGCACGCCAGCCTTCGCTGGTGGTGAACTCGCCGTTCTGCACCAGACCCTTGAGCGCCGGCTTGCTGCACCAGGAGAGATCGGCCGGTGGCGTGCCGGGATCGGATGTCCCCGGATTGCCGGTTACAGGTACCTTGGTCGCGCGGAACGCCGAGATCTGGCTGGCCATGGCGTTCAGGGCGCGCACCGCATCGGCATGCTCATGCTGACCGCAGGCCTGGTTGGCGCATTCGCTGTCGCTCAGGCGCGGGTTGGAGAACACCGGGGCCTGGCGGCGTGCGCCGAACACCTGTGGGTAGGCCATGATGGTACTGAACTGGCCCTGTACGCCGTAGCCGCGGCTCCACTCATGGGTGCCGTTGTGGCCATTGGTGTTGTAGTAGCCTTCCTGCATGTCCTGTTCGTAGGAGTGGCGCAGGCCCATGTTGTGGCCGGCCTCGTGGGCGAAGGTGCTGAGGCTGCAGTCGACGCCGGTCAGGCCGTAGGCCATCTCCTTGGCGCCGCTGTTGAAGCGGTCGCTGTTCTTCGGCCCGGTGCCCATCCAGGCGATGCCGCAGACGCCGTACCCCTGCCCCTGGGTGGTGCGGTTGATCAGTTGCACCAGATCTGCGCCGTACTCCTCGCGCAGACGCTGCACGCGGGTGTCGTAGGTGAACTTGTTGAGGTTGGCGGATGACACGTCGTAGTACTCGGCCCAGTCGAGCAACTGCTTGTGGACCAGGCGCAGACGCAGGTTGATCCCGCTCTTGGCGTAGGCGTTGTTGGTGTACTCGATGTAGCTGGTGATGCGCGCGTCGATGTCGCGGCCATTGGGCAGGGCCTGGGCATCTTTGGTGTAGAGCACCATGATGTCGACGATCTCGGGATTGGCTTGGGCGTTGTGGGCGGCCAGAGCCAGTGCGAAGGCGGACAGCCATTGCACTTTTTTCATGTCTGCAATCCTTGTGCTGGGTTGGTTTGAGAGGCGAGTCAGCCTTGAGCTGGCGGCGGCAGGGGAGGCAGTTCTTTATGGTTGTAATGCAGGTGGTCGTTGGGGTCGGCGCGTAACACCAGCTGATTCTCGTCGGTGATCACGGTCTTGCCGGTGGCGTTGTCAACGATGATCGACAGGCTGCCGTCCGCGGTGGCCAGGGTGATATGGGTCTCCAACGTGCCACGCACCAGGGTCATGCTTTCCATCGCCTCGCCGCCGATAAGCGAGCCATGCCAGACGGCGCTGCCGGCGGTATTGCGGGTTTCGCTGAGACTCGCGCGCACGGGCTGCTGTCGTCCCGGTAGGGCCAGGGTGACGACCTGGTCGGTATGCAGGCCCGCGAGGTGTTGCGGGTCGAGTTGGGTGAGATGGCGGATGATGCCGTCCGCTTCTTCTTCCTGCAGTGATCCGGCGTCCCACAGCGTCACTTGCGCCGCTGCCGGTTGGTTGGCGATGGGTTGCGCCTGCACCGTGCTGTCAGCGGCCGGTGGCGTGACGGGCGCAGAGGGCGCTGTGATGGTCGGGCGCGCAGGGGGAACCGGTGAGTCCACCGGTTTCTGCTGCGCCGTGTCGCCTTTCGACTGGGCGGTCTCCGAGAGTATGAATCCCAGGGTGCCACCCACTACTGCCGTGGCGACCATGGCGGTTATCCAGCGTTTTGACATGCCATTACTCCTTCCTCTGGTAAGGCAAAAGGAGGCAGTCTAGGTACGCGGGTGCCATAAATTCGCTATGTACTTCACAGCCAGGCAGAGCGTTACAAGACAGGCGCGCTAAGTTGGACGTCCGTCTCACCTGTAGCGTGTATTACGTCTCGTTTGTCTGTGGGGCGATGTGCCTTGGCACGGCGTTGGGGAGGCACCGCCCGGTCTACTCAGGTGGTGCTCCGTGACGTCTGCTGTGCATTCAGCGCTTATTCACGGACTGCGGCAGCCGTGCGGCGGGGCAGTTGCTCAGGCAAGTGGGCCAGCGCCTTGAGGGCCAGTTCACGGTTGGGATAGCTGCCATAGAGCAGGGCGTAGCGAATGCCGCTTTCGTGCTGCTGCAGGCGCAGCGGCTGATCGGGATGACGAGCGAGCAAGGCCTGCATGAACGCCTGGCTTTCGCCCTCGATCAGGCGAATGGTGTAGCGCTCATGTGCGCCTGGCGTCGCGACGTCACCACCTTGACCATCTCCCAGGCTGTTCGGATCGACAGGCTTGGGCGTCTCGATCAGGCTGCGTTGAGGTTGAGGTTGAGGTTGAGGTTGAGGTTGAGGTTGTACTGGCTGGGACTGGCGCAGGTCGGTGACGGGCGTGGCCGTCTCCTGGCTGAACAGCTCTTGCGCCTGCGGCGGCAGGTGGTGATAGCCGCTGGCCTGGCCGAGCAAACGCAGGTCGCGATACTTGCCAAGGCTCAGGTTGGTCAGGCCCACGCCGTCGCGGGCCACGCTCGGACGCAGGAAGACCATCAGGTTGCGTTTCTGCCGTGCTTCCCGGGTCGAGCGGAACAGCCGGCCGACGCCCGGGATGTCGCCCAGCAGGGGAACCTTGCTCGCGCTGGCCGAGGTGTCGTCCTGAATCAGACCGCCGAGCACGATCACCTGGCCGTCATCGGCCAGCACGGTGCTCTTGATCGAGCGCTTGTTGGTGACCAGATCCACCGCCTGGGCATTGAGCCCGGTGCTAGGTGCGATGGAGGAGATTTCCTGCTCGATCACCAGGCGCAGCGTGGCGCCGTCGTTGATATGCGGGGTGACCTTGAGGGTGACGCCGATGTCCTTGCGCTCGATGGTGGTGAAGGGATTGCCCGCGCCGGACGCGTCAGTGGTGTAGGAGCCGGTCTGGAACGGTACGTTTTGCCCGACCAGAATCTCCGCCGGCTGATTGTCCAGAGTCAGCAGGGTCGGCGTGGACAGCAGGTTGCTTTTGCCGGTGGATGACAGGGCAGTGATCAGCGTGCCGAAATTGTCGTTGCCGACGCCGAAGATCGCCCCGTTGGGCAGCGTCTTGGCCAGTTCTGCAGACTCGTCGCGGGCAATGGCGCCAAGCAGGGTGCCGATGGACAGCCCGGTGTTGCTGAAATTGACCCCGCCCAGGGCGTTGTGACGGCCGTCGATGGCCCACTGCACGCCCAGCGCGTCGTTGATGTCGCCGGACATCTCGACGATGGCGGCTTCCACCAGCACCTGGGCGCGAGGCGCATCCAGTTGACGCACCAGATCCTCGAACAGACTGACCATGTCGGCTTCGGCCATGATGACGATGGCGTTGAGACTCTGGTCGGCACGGATCATCAGTTTCAGAGGCGTCGAGCTCTGGTTGCCCTGGCTCTGGCTGAGGTTGTCGCCAAAATCGCCCAGGGTCTCGGCCAATTGCTTGGCATCGGCGTGACGCAGGCGTATCACCCGTGTGTTGGCTGAGCGCGAGCTGGGCGTGTCGAGGCTTTGCGCCAGCTGCAACAGGCGCAGGCGTGCCTCACGAGGGCCGAGCAGCAGCAGCCGGTTGCTGCGCGGATCGGCGATGACCTGAGCGCCGCCGGCCTGGGCGTTTTGCAGCGAGGCGCCGAGCATGTTCGCCAGATCGCTGACCCAGGCGTGCTTGAGTTCGTAGACGCTGAAGTTGTCCTGGCTGCGATCGTCCAGTTGACGAATGAGATCGCTGATGCGCTCGATGTTGGCTGGTGCGTCGCTGATGATCAGGCTATTGGACGAGGGCACAGCGGCCAGGTGACCGTGGTTGGCTACCAGCGGGCGGATCATGGGTAACAGGTCATTGGCGGCGCCGTGCTGTACCTGCAGCACGCGGGTTTCCAGGTTGCCGTGGGTGCCGGCGCTGCTTCTGGCCTCGGCATTGGGAATGATGCTGAGCTGGCCGCCTTGTGGCATGACGGCAAAGCCGTGGGTGGTCATCACCGAGAGGAACAGTTTGTACAGTTCAGCCAGTGCCATGGGTTCCTGGCCGACGACCGTGACCTGGCCCTTGACTCGCGGGTCGATGATGAAGGTCTGACCGCTGATGCTGGAAATCTGCTCGATGAAGTCACGGATGTCCGCCCCCTGCATGTTGATGGTCCAGCTTTCTTCGTTCTGGCCGGGCTGTGCCGCTACGGCATGGGTCTGACCCGCGAACATCAGTAGCAGGGCGGCGCAGCACAGCGTCCTGAGTAGTCGGGAAGGGATCGGCATGGTGGTATATCGGTTCCATGGCAAATGCGCAGCGGCATCCGGTGGAGGGCGCAGGCGCTACGGCTGGAGGGCGGGCAGTAAGGAGGGGCGCTAGGCTAATCAAAAAGACGCGGCTGTGTTGCGGGGGGATGGCAATCTGCGATGACTGTCACAGGCCTTCTCGCGAGGCTGCGGCCAAGTACGCGTTTCGGTCCAATCACCACCGAATATGCGCGATATACGACGCAAAATGCGGCTTCTGGCCGCTCTCCACCCCGGCCTCGACGACCTCAGGCCAGGAAGTGCTGCAAAAGATCGTTGAGAAACAACTGGCCTTCGGCGGTGGCGCATAGCCGTTCGGGCTCGGCACGCAGCAGTTTGCGTACCTGCGCCTCGGTGCGCGCGACGTCCAGGCTGGCCAGGGGCAGGCCGGTGCGCTCGGTGAACAGGCAGGCCGGAACGCCTTCGGTCAGGCGCAACACGTTCATCAGAAACTCGAAGGGCAGCTCGTCTGCAGCCAGCACGCGTTCGCCGGCCTGGAAGGCCTTGGCCGGGTCGAGGTAGTCCTTCGGCAAGCGGGTTTTCCAGGTGCGCTGAATGCGCCCTTGCGGTGTGCTCAGCTTGGCATGGGCACCGGCGCCGATCCCTAGAAAATCACCAAAGGTCCAGTAATTGAGATTATGCCGCGCCTGCTTGCCCTGTTGGGCGTAGGCGGACACTTCGTACTGCGCGTAGCCTTCGGCGGCGAGCAGCGCCTGCCCGGCTTCCTGGATATCCCACAGCAGGTCGTCTTCGGGGAGTACCGGCGGTTGGCTCCAGAACACCGTGTTCGGCTCCATGGTCAGCTGATACCAGGACAGGTGCGTCGGCGCCTGGGCGATGGCGGTGCGCAGGTCGAACAGGGCGTCCTCGATGCTCTGCTCCGGCAGGCCGTGCATCAGGTCGAGGTTGAAGTTGTCGAAACCGGCAGCGCGCGCCATGTCGGCGGCACGAATGGCTTCGTCGCCATTGTGGATGCGCCCCAGTGCCTTGAGCTTGGCTTCCTGGAAACTCTGCACGCCGATGGACAGGCGATTGATACCCAGCGCCCGATAGCCTTTGAACTTGGCCTGTTCGAAGGTGCCGGGGTTGGCTTCCAGGGTGATCTCGATGTCCGGCGCGAAGGCGATACGCCGTTCGACGCCTTCCAGCAGGCGGCCCAGCGCGCGGGCGGAGAACAGGCTGGGCGTGCCGCCGCCAAAGAAAATCGATGTCAGTTGGCGGCCATGGACGTGCTGCAGATCAATATCGAGGTCGGCAAGCAGGGCGTCGACGTATTCCTCTTCAGGCAGCGCCGGCCCGGCAGCGTGGGAATTGAAGTCGCAATAAGGGCATTTGCGCACGCACCACGGGATGTGGATATAGAGTGCGAGGGGCGGAAGCAGGAAGGCAGAGGCGTCGGGCACGGTCGGGCAACGGAAGGCGATAAGGGGCGGCTATCGTGGCATGACTTCGCCGAAGTACCAACGCTGGGCGATGAAGCGTCCTGTGGGTTGGTCCTCGTCGAGAACGTTGATCTCGGTGCCCAGTTCTCCGCAGCCATCAGCCAGTTGCAGCGACCAGGCTTCGGCTAGGCTCGATGGCGCCAGAAGACGACTGCTGCCGTGCTCACTTGTAGCAGCCCGAGTATGAGCCTGGAAGTAGTCCTCATCCAGATACAGGCACACCTCGCTCGTGAAGAAGTCTGGCAGGCAGATCACTGCTGTTACTCGCCAGCTTTCTGCCTCTGGCGGTTTGGCACGCATCAGATGCTGGCAGGCGTCGATCAATGCCTGGGCACAGCGAGCTTGAATCTGGGAATTGGTGTGTCTGCCCTCGACCAGGCTGAATAGCACTGGAATCTTCCAGTTCCAGTAGCGTTCACCCGCAGGAATCTCGCACGGGAAATAATCCCCGAAGTTGGCTGCCCAACGATCCAGAGCCCGCAAGCGTCTCGCGATGCCGCGTGGTTTCTTGCTAAAAAGCAGGCGTCTGGCCAAGACTGCTATAGCCCCAGGCGCTGTTTGAGCAGGGCCATGGCGCGGGCGCGGTGGCTGAGGCGGTTCTTCTGCTCGGCCGGTAACTCGGCGCTGGAACAGGCGGTTTCCGGTACCCAGAACAGCGGGTCGTAGCCGAAACCCTGCTCGCCACGGGCTTCATGCAGGATGCTGCCGTGCCACAGGCCTTCACAGAGGATCGGCAGCGGATCGTCGGCGTGGCGCACCAGGGCCAGGGCGCAGACGAACTGGGCGCCGCGCTCGGCGTCCGGCACGTCTTTCAGGGCGACGAGCAGCTTGGCGTTGTTCGCCGCATCGCCCTGACCATCGGCATAGCGCGCCGAGTAGATGCCGGGCGCGCCGCCGAGAAAATCCACCGCCAGGCCGGAGTCGTCGGCCAGCGCCGGCAGTCCGGAGATGCGTGCGGCGTTGCGCGCCTTGAGAATGGCGTTCTCGACGAACGACAGGCCGGTCTCTTCCGGCTCGACCTGGCTGAACTCGCCGATCGAGCGCATGCGCACGGCGTCGCCGAGCATGGCCTGCAACTCTTTGAGCTTGCCGGCATTGTGGCTGGCCAGTACCAGTTCCTTGAGGTCGATCATGCGGATATTGCCTGTCAGTTGAACGTTGAATTACAGAACCTGTAGGGGCGGCGCCCCGCCACGAATCAGCGGGAAAGCTTCGCCCCGGGGCGGGGCTTCTGCGCAAAGGCGCTGGCAGCACCCTCAGCATCAGTTGTCCGGGAACATTTCCTGGTTGAAGGTGATGCGGTGCGTGTTGTCGCCCTGACGCACATCGAGGGTGAAGCTGAGAATCTCGCGGCTGGAGAAGGGGAACTGCGCCAGGTAGTAGATGGCGCCGCTCTCGGTGACCTGCCTGAAGGTCAGTGTGGTGCTCTGCCCTAGCAGGTTCTTCACCTGGCCGCTGACCTGCGCGGTGCTGGCTTTGCCGGCCTTGAGCACGGCGATGTTGACCACGCCCTGGGTCTTGCTGCGCACCAGGCCCGCAGCGCTGGCAATATCCGGCTGCAGGAAGCTGGAGTTGAACACGCTGTAGTGCACGTCGAGATCGCCAAAGCTCTGCTTGCGCTCGGCGGCTGCCGGCAAGGCCAGGCACAGGGCGACCAGGAAGGGGATGATGCGGCTCATGATGTTCTCCTCGTTCAGACCGCCACGCGGTGGGCGGAGAGGTCCGCGCCGCTGATGCGGTAGATGCCGATCTCGCCCAACAGGTTGGGCCAGATGCGGCTTGCCAGGCCATGGCGGTGGTCACGGTCCACCGCCAGGCGTTCTTCCACACGGGCACCCTGGGCGTGACAGAGACGCTCGAAGTCCTCGAAGGTGCAGAAGTGGATGTTCGGGGTGTTGTACCAGGTATAGGGCAGGAAGTCCGACACCGGCATGCGACCTTTTGTCGTCAGATACCAGCGGCAGCGCCAGTGGCCGAAGTTGGGGAAGGTGATGATGCAGGTCTTGCCGACCCGCAGCATCTCGGCCAGCACCTTGTCTGGGTAGTGCAGCGCCTGCAGCGACTGGGTCATGACCACCACGTCGAAGCTGTTGCTGGCGAAGTTGCCGAGGCCCAGGTCGAGATTCTGCTCGATGACGTTGACGCCGCGCTCGATGCACAGGGCGATCTTGTCCGGGTCGATCTCCAGGCCGTAGCCGGCCACCTGCTTGTTGTCGCGCAGCCAGGCCAGCAGCTCGCCGTCGCCGCAGCCCAGGTCGAGCACGCGGCTGCCCGGGGCGATCCATTCCTGGATGATGTCCAGATCCGCTCGCATGCTCATACCTCGATTCGCTTCATGTAGCTGTCGAACGCCTGTAGGTAACGCGGGATCGGCATCAGGAAGGCGTCGTGGCCCTGCGGCGCATCGATCTCCAGGTAGCAAACGTTCTTCTTCGCTGCCAGCAGGGCATCGACGATCTCCCGCGAGCGGGCGGGGGAAAAGCGCCAGTCGGTGGTGAAGGACATCACGCAGAAATCCGCCTTGGCCACAGCCAGGGTCTTGGCCAGGTCGCCGTCGTGCGCAGCGGCCGGGTCGAAGTAGTCCAGCGCCTTGGTCATCAGCAGGTACGTGTTGGCATCGAAACGCCCGGAGAATTCCTCGCCCTGGTAGCGCAGGTAGCTTTCCACCTGGAACTCGACGCTGTGGAAGTCGTAGTTGAGCTTCTCGCTCTTCAGGCCGCGGCCGAATTTCTCGCCCATGGCGTCATCGGACAGGTAGGTGATATGGCCGACCATGCGCGCCAGCATCAGCCCGCGCTTGGGGATCACACCCTGTTCCTGGAAATGCCCGCCGTGGAATTCCGGGTCGGTGAGAATCGCCTGGCGCGCTACTTCGTTGAAGGCGATGTTCTGTGCCGACAGCTTGGGCGCCGAGGCAATCGCCAGGCAGTGACGCACGCGCTCGGGGTAGTTGATGGTCCACTGCATGGCCTGCATGCCGCCGAGGCTGCCGCCGATCACCGCTGCCCATTGGGCGATACCGAGTACATCGGCCAGGCGCGCCTGGCTGTGCACCCAGTCTTCGACCGTCATTACCGGGAAGTCGGCGCCATAGGGCTTGCCGGTGGCCGGATTGGTGCTGCTGGGGCCGGTGGAGCCGTTGCAGCCACCGAGGTTGTTGAGGCTGACGACGAAGAACTTGTTGGTGTCGATGGGCTTGCCGGGGCCGATGCAGCTGTCCCACCAGCCGGGCTTGCGATCATCCGGGCTGTGATAGCCGGCGGCGTGATGATGGCCGGACAGGGCGTGGCAGATCAGCACGGCATTGCTGCGTGCGGCGTTCAGTTCGCCATAGGTTTCGACGACCAGCTCGTACTCGGCCAGGCTGCGCCCGCAGGCCAGCGCCAAGGGTTCGCTGAAACGGAATACCTGGGGGCTGACCAGGCCGACGGAATCTTCGGGAAATGCAGTGGGCATTGAGGCGCCGCTAATGAATCGGAGGAGGGCGCCAGTCTAAAGAGCACCGACCCGAGCGGCAAGCGAGCTGGGCGCCCGCTCCGCTACAGGCTTTGTGGGCGCGCCGCCGTCGGCAGGCTGACCACCTTGCCCTGGCGCTGCACCGGCGCCGGGCGGCGCAGTACGCGCAGCATGTCGCTGGCTTGGGCCAACTGTTGTTCAAGCTCTTCCCGGTAGCGCGCCAGTTGCAGGCTGCGGTTGCGCGTCTGCTGGGTTTCCTGGGCCAGGGCCTTGAGGCGCAGCATGTGGCTTTCCAACATCTGCTTGTGTTCCAGGGTGTGCTGCATCAGCGGCATCAGTGCATCGGCTGCCCATTGCTCGGCATCCAGGCGCAGGCGCTGGTGCAGGCCGATCACTTCCTGGGCCAGGGTGGCAAAGAAGCGCCGGGTCAGGCTGCGTTGCTCGGTGAGCAGGGTTTTCACATGCAGGCGGAACTGATCGCCCTTGGCTTGCAGTTTGTTCAGCTCACGCAGGTAGCGCTGGATCTTGAACTGCGGGGCGTCGACGCCGCCCAGCGGATTGTCTTCGTTGTGCCGGCGATAGATGGCGGCGACCATCTTGTTGGCCATGTCGGCTTCGTGCTGCAGGTTGTGCAGATCCTGCTCGACGGCGCGGAAGAAATGCAGGATGGCCTGGTTGATGCCCAGGGTGGTCCAGCTACCGGTGAGATTGCGGCGCACCTCGCTCAGGTGCTCTTCCAGGCGTTCGGCGCGTGCGGCGTGGCGCAGCAGCTGACCCTGGCGCTGCAACAGGCGCTGGTTGGTCTTCAGGCCGAGCAGGCGCTTGTGGTGCAGGCTGTGGTCTTCCTTGGTCTTGGCGGTCAGCTCGAACAGCAACTGGCCGTTGTCCTGCTGATGGTTGCCGAGCAGGGCCAGTTGTTCGCTGACTTTCTCCAACCGCAGGCTGAGTACGTGCTGACTGTTATTGAGCAGGGCCAGGACCTGGCGCACCACGTTATCTTCGATCAGGCGTTCCTTCTGCGCGACGATGCGCTCGCATAGCAGGTTCTCCAGATCAGCCATCTGACTGCGGGCCAGCAGTTCCTCGTCCTTGCGCACCTTGGCCAGTAGCGCCTGCTTGGCTGACAGCGGCAGTACGTCCTGCTTGGCGATACCGAGCTGTTTGGCGGTGGCGCTCTGGATCTGGCCGATGGCGTTCTGCACGAAAGTCTCGCCCGCCAGGTCGTCCCACAACACGTCGATCTTGTTGAGAACGGCGAACAGGCTGGTCTGGGTGTCTTCGTCGAGCTGACGGATGTGCTGCTGCCAGATGCTCATGTCGCTGGCGGTGACGCCGGTATCTGCAGCCAGCAGGAAGATGATCGCCTGGGCGTTGGGTAGCATCGACAGGGTCAGCTCCGGCTCGCTGCCGAGGGCGTTGAGGCCGGGGGTATCGAGAATACGCAGACCCTGACGCAGCAGTGGGTGATCGAAGTTGACCATGGCGTGACGCCAGGCCGGCACCAGTACTTGGCCGGGCTTACCGGTGCCTTCGAGCATGTCCGGGTGGAAGCCGAGCTGGATTGCCTGCTCCACGGGCATGGCTTTGGTCTTGGCTACCTGGCTGAAAGCCAGCGCCATGTTGGACGGGTCGCTGATGTCCAGCGGGATGTTCACCCAGTGCCGTGGAATGCGCTTGAACTGCGCGACGCTGGCCGAGGCCGTGCGCGTCTCGATGGGCAGCAGGCGAATGTAGGGGCGTTCCGAGCGAGGGTCGAAAAACAGCTCGGTGGGGCACATGGTGGTGCGCCCTGCATGCGAGGGCAGCATGCGCTGACCATATTCGGAGAAGAACAGGCTGTTGATCAGCTCGGTCTTGCCGCGCGAGAACTCGCCGACGAAAGCCAGGGTGATGTGGTCGGTACGCAGGATCTTCAGGGCGCGTTCGAGCTTGGCCTGAACCGCTTCGGAGTTGAGCCGGTTGTGCTCGAGCCAGCTACGATAACGCGTGATCTCGCGCATCAACTCGCGTTTCCAGCAGACGTAAGCGTCAACCTGCTGACTGAGACGTTCCATGCTCATCCTGGCTCTCCTCTCGGCAAGTTCATCCACTTGCTAGGGCTGCGTGACAGTTCAGTTGGCTTTGCCGCCAGGAAGCACGGCATTCGCGAGAATAACTTGCATTATGCGAGGTACGAGGCGGCCGTCAATTGGCTGCTTGTACAGGCCCGCCTTGTGGTCGGGTATAGCGGCTGAATGGTCATCAGGGGTTCTGCAAGCCGGGAATCGCTGGCAGGTTGCGTGGCGCGTGGATGCGCAGGCGCTTGTGTCGATTGAGTTCGCCGCTTTCCAGGCTCACCTGGTTCTTGGCCACGCCAAAAGCCTTGGCCAGAAAGGCCAGCAGATGGGCATTGGCCTTGCCCTCGACCGGTGGGGCGGTGAGGCGGATCTTCAACCTGTCACCATGCAGCCCGGCGAACTCGTCCTTGCTCGCCTTGGGCTGCAGATGGCAGTCGAGGATCAGGTCTTCGCCGTCCCAGCGGTAGAAGCTCATCCTCAGAGGAAGGGACTGAGCATCGATGGCAGGCCGGTGGAAGCAGCCAGGCCGCCAATCACGAAGCGGTCGATCAGGTTGATGGTGATGAAGGCGAAGATCGGCGAAATATCCAGGCCGCCGAGGTTCGGCAGCAGCTTGCGGAACGGCGCCAGCAGCGGCTCACAGATCTGATTCACCAGCTGCGCGCCGGGGTTGTAGCTGCCCGGGGCGACCCAGGAGAGGATCACGCTGATGATCAGGGCGAAGAAGAACACCTTGAGAAACAGCGAGGTCACGCCGATCAGTGACCACACCAGCAGCTGCAGGATGAAGCCGCCGACGTTGTAGCCCATCAGCGTCAGGGTGACGACCATCAGCAGCAGCTGCACCAGGATGGCCAGCACCAGCGAGGCCAGATCCAGCCCGGCGAAACCGGGGATGATCCGCCGCAGGGGCGTCACCAGCGGTTGCGTGGCCTTGACGATGAACTGGCTCAGCGGGTTGTAGAAGTCCGCGCGAACCAGTTGCAGGATGAAACGCAGCAGGACGATCAGCAGATACAGGCTGCCGAGGGTCTGAATGATGTAGATCAGGGCTTCGATGAGTCCGGACATGTGTGCTTCCTTTATTGACCCAGTTGTTCGGCCAGTTCGGCCGAGCGATTGGCAGCGGCATTCAGTGCCTGTTGTACCAGCGCTTCGAAGCCGCCGGCCTGGAAGGTTTTGATTGCCGCTTCGGTGGTGCCGTTCGGTGAGGTGACGCGACGACGCAATTCGGCGGCATCCACGTCGCTTTCGCTGGCCATGCGTGCGGCGCCCAGCGCGGTCTGGATGCTCAGCCGTGCAGACGTTTCGCGCGGCAGACCGAGCTGCTCGCCAGCCGTGGTCATGGCCTCGATCAGCAGGAAGAAATAGGCCGGGCCACTGCCGGATACGGCAGTGACTGCGTCGAGCTGCGCTTCGCTATCCAGCCACAGGGCCAGACCCACGGCGCTCAGTACCTGCTCGGCCTGGGCTTTCTGTTCGGTGCTGACGCGCGGATTGGCGAACAGGCCGGAAACGCCCTGGCGCAGCAGTGCCGGGGTGTTGGGCATGCAACGCACCACCGGGCGCTCGCCCAGCCAGTTTTCCAGGCTGGCGCAGCTGATGCCGGCAGCGATGGAGATGATCACCTGATTCGGCGCGAGGTGCGCGGCCAGATCCAGGCACACCGCCTTGATGATCTGCGGCTTGACTGCCAGCACGATCAGGTCGGCGCCTTTGATCGCTTCGGCGTTATCCGAAAAGGTGGCGATGCCGTGCTCCTGCTGCAGGCGATTGCGTTGTTCGCTGCCGGGCTCGCTGGCGCGGATGGTGCTGGCCGGCACGCCCTGCGCACGCAGGCCGCCAATCAGGCTGGCGGCCATGTTGCCGGCGCCGACGAAGGCGATGATCGGGTTACTCATTGCAGAAATTCCTTCATTCAGTGAGTGGGCTGGCCGTAATCGCGAGCGCCGAACAGGGCGGTGCCGATGCGTACCCAGGTGGCGCCTTCGGCGATGGCGGCTTCCAGGTCATGGCTCATGCCCATGGAGAGAGTATCGAGGTTCAGCTCCAGCTCATCACGCAATTGGCGCAAGCGGGCGAAGGCGGCGTGTTGTGCGGCGACATCGTCGGTCGGTTCGGGAATTGCCATCAGCCCACGCAGGCGCAGGCTGGGCAGGGCGGCCACGGCCTTGGCCAGCTCTGCTAGCTCTGCGGGGCTGCAGCCGGATTTGCTGGGCTCAAAGCTGACGTTGACCTGCAGGCATATATTCAGCGGCGGCAGGTGTGCAGGGCGCTGCTCGGAAAGGCGTTGGGCGATTTTCAGGCGATCCACGGAATGCACCCAGTCAAAATGCTCGGCAATGGGCCGGGTCTTGTTCGACTGAATGGGGCCGATGAAGTGCCAGATCAAGGGCAGGCCGTTCAATTCGACCTGTTTGCTCAGCGCTTCCTGCAGGTAGTTTTCGCCGAAATCGCGCAAACCGGCTGCATGGGCTTCACGAATGGCTTCTGCCGGTTTGGTCTTGCTCACCGCGAGCAGGCCGATATCCGCGAAATTACGCTGTGAGGCTTGCGCCGCCTCACGGATACGCGCTCCGACCTTTGCAATATTCTCTGCTATCGTGGACATTACCTGCGCTCTATAAAGCCCGGCCCTTAGAGGGTTTGCGGCATTCTACCTGCTTGCTTGTAATTGGGGAGTCCCATGGATATCACTGAGCTGCTCGCCTTCAGCGCCAAGCAAGGCGCGTCGGATTTGCACCTCTCGGCGGGTCTGCCGCCGATGATCCGCGTCGACGGCGATGTGCGCCGCATCAACCTGCCACCGCTGGATCACAAGCAGGTACACGCGCTGATCTACGACATCATGAACGACAAGCAGCGCAAAGATTTCGAAGAATTCCTCGAGACCGACTTCTCCTTCGAAGTACCGGGTGTGGCGCGTTTCCGGGTCAACGCCTTCAACCAGAACCGGGGCGCCGGTGCGGTATTTCGTACCATTCCGTCCAAGGTCCTGACCATGGAAGACCTGGGTATGGGCGAGGTGTTCCGCAAGATTACTGACGTGCCACGCGGCCTGGTGCTGGTCACAGGCCCGACAGGTTCGGGTAAATCGACAACCCTGGCGGCGATGCTCGACTACCTCAACAGCAACAAGTACCACCACATTCTCACCATCGAAGACCCCATCGAATTCGTTCACGAGTCGAAGAAGTGCCTGGTCAACCAGCGTGAGGTGCACCGCGATACCCACGGCTTCTCCGAAGCGCTGCGCTCGGCGTTGCGGGAAGACCCGGACATCATCCTGGTGGGCGAGATGCGCGACCTGGAGACCATTCGCCTGGCGCTGACCGCTGCGGAAACCGGCCACTTGGTATTCGGCACCCTGCACACCACCTCCGCCGCCAAGACCATCGACCGTGTGGTCGACGTGTTCCCGGCCGAGGAAAAGTCGATGGTACGTTCGATGCTCTCCGAATCGCTGCAGGCGGTGATCTCGCAGACCTTGCTGAAGAAGATCGGCGGCGGTCGTGTTGCGGCACACGAAATCATGATTGGCACCCCGGCCATTCGTAACCTGATCCGTGAGGACAAGGTGGCGCAGATGTACTCGTCGATCCAGACCGGTGGCGCCCTGGGCATGCAGACTCTCGATGCCTGCCTGAAGACGCTGGTGTCCAAAGGTTTGGTCAGCCGCGACAGCGCGCGCGAGAAGGCCAAGAGCCCGGAAAACTTCTAGGGGCTGGTGTAGGCGCGAGCCCGGCTCGCGAAGCTTTTGGCGTTACCCTGTTCGCTACGATTTGGCAGATGGCTGCCGAACGGCATTGCACACGAAGCTGCGAGAACGACGATGGAATTCGAAAAACTACTGCGCCTGATGGTCGAAAAGGGCGGCTCCGACCTGTTCATTACCGCCGGCGTGCCGCCGTCGATGAAGGTCAACGGCAAGATCATGCCCGTGACCAAGACCGCAATGTCGCCGGAGATGACCCGGGAAACCGTGTTGGGCGTGATGAACGAGGCGCAACGCCGCGACTTCGCCGAGAACCATGAGTGCAATTTCGCCATCAGTGCCCGTGGTATTGGTCGTTTCCGCGTCAGTGCCTTCTACCAGCGCAACCTGGTGGGCATGGTGCTGCGCCGCATCGAGACCAACATCCCCACCCTCGACGATCTCAAACTGCCGGAGATTCTCAAGAAGCTGGCGCTGACCAAGCGTGGTCTGGTGTTGTTCGTCGGTGCCACCGGTACCGGTAAATCCACCTCGCTGGCGGCGATGATCGGCTACCGCAACAAGAACAGCAGCGGCCACATCATCTCCATCGAAGACCCCATCGAGTACATCCACCAGCACCAGAACTGCATCGTCACCCAGCGTGAGGTGGGCATCGACACCGAGTCGTTCGAAGTGGCGCTGAAGAATACCCTGCGTCAGGCGCCGGACGTGATCCTGATCGGTGAGGTACGGACCCGCGAGACCATGGATCACGCCGTGGCCTTCGCCGAAACCGGTCACCTGTGCCTGGCCACCCTGCACGCCAACAACGCCAACCAGGCGCTGGACCGCATCATCAACTTCTTCCCGGCCGACCGGCAGAATCAGGTGTGGATGGACCTGTCGCTCAACCTCAAGGCCATCGTCGCCCAGCAGCTGGTGCCGACCCCTGATGGCAAGGGTCGCCGCGCGGTGATCGAGGTGCTGATCAACACCCCGTTGGCCGCCGATCTGATCCGCAAGGGCGAAGTGCACGAACTCAAGGGTTTGATGAAACGCTCCACCGAGCAGGGCATGCAGACCTTCGACCAGGCGCTGTACAACCTCTACACCCAGGGCGAGATCACCTACGAAGATGCGCTGCTCTACGCCGACTCGGCCAACGACCTGCGTCTGATGATCAAGCTCGGTTCGGAAACCGACGGCGATCACCTGACCAGCATGGCCCAGGGCCTGGCGCTGGAGGTCAGCGAGGAAGATCCGGGGCGTCGCTTCCGCTGACGCAGCCAGACGGGGGACGCGCTGCGTCCCCTTCGTTTATCTGGGCGATGCGTTTGCCCTTTCTGCCTGCCAGCACCAGTGCCTGGCCGTCGCGCTGTGCGCCGGCGCGTGCTTCGCTCATCAGCTGCGGAATCAGTGGTCCTTCCGGCAGGTGTTTCCAGAATCTCAGCGGCAGATGTTGTTGCATCACTGTGCGATTGAGCCGTGCCGGGTTGAAGGTGCTGCCGTAGTAGGCGCGCCACAGGGCCTGACCGTCATCCTCGGGCTGCTGCGCCCAGGCTTGCCACTGCGCTGGGCAGCGGCGCTCATGTTGCAGGCGTTGGCCATCCCAGTAAACGCCATCACGCGACGTTGCGATCAGCCAGCTGTGCTTGCCCAGGCGCTCGGCGAAATGGCCGCTGGCCGAGGCGAGAATGTCGTGCGCCGGCTCGAACCAGGCGACGAAGTCCGGTGCGCCAGCAACCTTGCACGGCTGAAAACGCACGAAAGCATGCAGATGATGCGCCTCGCGGCGTACCGCCTTGAGCCGGCGGTGCAGCTCGCTGCCATCCGGGTCGCCGGCCAGCACGGCGCTGCGCTCGCCCTGCACGAAGCGCCAGAGTACGCGGTAGAGCAGGCTCCAGCGTTCATCGCCGCGGTATTGCGCGGCGCTTTCCAGCAAATCGAGCAGTTCGGGGGAAACGCGCAGGCGGCCGCTGGGTTCTGGCGCGCGTTCGGCAGGTTGATCGAACAGGCTGGGTGGCGCCTCTTCGTCCAGCCACTGCAACTGATGTGGCGCGAGGCCTTGCAGCAGTGCGCGGCGCGCGGCCTGGCGCCAGGTGGCGAAGGTACCGTCGAAACGCAGACTATGCATCACCACAACGCCATCTGCGCCGGGGTGTCGCGCAACTGCTGGCGCAGCACCACGGACTCGTGTTCGGCCCGCGGCGGCCGGTAGTCCTGGGTGACGATGAAGGGCTTGGCCTTTTCCAGCACGCAGCGCAGGCGGGTCAGGTCCTCGAAGCGGATGCGTCGCTCACGCCGTAGTGCGCCCAGGCGCCGTGCACTGAGTACGCCGATGCCGGGTACGCGGGCGATCAATGATTCGTCTGCACGGTTGAGATCGACGGGAAACTGCTCGCGGTTGGCCAGCGCCCAGGCCAGCTTGGGGTCGATATCCAGTGCCAGGTTGCCGGGGCCGGCCAGCAGCTCCGTGGCGCTGAAGCCATAGCCGCGCATAAGGAAATCCGCCTGGTACAGGCGATGCTCGCGCAGCAAGGGCGGCGCCTCGAAGGGCACGGTTTTCGGGCTCTGCGGAATCGGGCTGAAGGCCGAGTAGTAGACGCGGCGCAGGCGATAGTCCTGATACAGACTCTGGGCGTTGTGCAGGATGGTGCTGTCGTCGGTGGCATCGGCGCCGACGATCATCTGCGTGCTTTGCCCTGCCGGGGCGAAGCGCGGCGCGCGGCGTTCTTCCTGGGCCTCACGCTCGCCCTGATGAATGTTGTGCATGGCCTGGTGGATGCTGCCGACGTTCTTTTCCGGTGCCAGGCGCACCAGGCTGGTTTCGGTGGGCAGTTCGATGTTGACGCTGAGGCGGTCGGCGTACAGACCGGCTTCGGCTATCAGCTCCGGTGCGGCATCGGGAATGGTCTTGAGGTGAATGTAACCACGGAACTGGTGCTCCTGGCGCAGCAGCTTGGCGACGCGGATCAACTGTTCCATGGTGTAGTCGGCCGAGCGGATGATGCCGGAGCTGAGGAACAGGCCGCTCATGCAGTTGCGCTTGTGGAAGTCCAGGGTCAGGGTGACCACTTCCTCGGGCGTGAAGCGCGCACGCGGCACGTCGCTGGAACGCCGGTTGATGCAGTACTGGCAGTCGTACAGGCAGAAGTTGGTCAGCAGGATCTTCAGCAACGCCACGCAGCGTCCGTCCGGCGTGTAGCTGTGGCAGATGCCCATGCCGTTGGTCGAGCCGATGCCGTCCTTGCCCTTGGAGCTGCGCTTGGGTGCGCCGCTGCTGGCGCAGGACGCATCGTACTTGGCGGCGTCGGCGAGGATGGTGAGCTTTTCGATCAGTTGCATGGCAGGCGATATCTATACTGTTTTTTTATACAGTATATGGGTGTCGTACAGCTATCAAGCCATTCGTTGTGTTGCGCTGCCTCATTGCAGATGAAACCTTCACTCGGCGCGCAGCGTCATAGCTGCATCTCGCACAAGGAGTTCGCCATGCAACGACAGGATACGCACAGCAAGCTGATCGGCTATCTGCTGTGGATCTTCGGCTTTCTCGGTTCGCACCGTTTCTACTATGGCAAGCCGGTCACCGGCACCATCTGGTTTTTCACCCTCGGCCTGCTGTTCATCGGCTGGATCATCGACCTGTTCCTGATCCCGGCGATGGATCGTGAGGCGGATTTGCGTTTTACCGCTGGCGACACCGACTACAACGTCGCGTGGATCCTGCTGACCTTCCTCGGGGTGTTCGGTGTGCACCGCATGTATCAGGGCAAGTGGATCACCGGGATCATCTACCTGTTCACCGGCGGCCTGTTCCTGATCGGCGTGCTCTACGACTTCTGGACGCTCAATACGCAGATCTCGATCAGGAACGCGCAGCGCGGTTGAGTCAGAGACAAGTGATTTGCACGATCTGCCCCCTCTCCCATTTATTGGGGGCACGCCTAGTGGAGAGGGCTGGGGAGAGGGTGGTTCAGGCGGTTCGGTGTTGCCGGATAGACCCTCTCCCCCGGCCCCTCTCCCGCAAGCGGGAGAGGGGAGACAAGCGCCGTAGCCCGGATGCAATCCGGGAGAGATGAAAAGGGCATCCCGCGGGATGCCCTTTTTCATAACGCTGGCGGAGTCAGTCGTCGCTGTCGTCGTCATCCCCACCGTCGACCTTCATTCCCAGTTCCTTGATCTTGCGGGTCAGGGTGTTGCGACCCCAGCCCAGCAGCAGAGCGGCGTCGCGGCGGCGGCCGGCAGTGTGCTTGAGCGCGGTCTCGATCATGATGCGTTCGAAGGCCGGCACGGCGGTATCCAGCAGGTTGGATTGGCCGCGCGCCAGGGCCTGGTCGGCCCACAGGCGTAGCGCCTGCTCCCAGTTGGTCACCGGCGCGGCGTCCTGCGGTTGGGTCAGCAGCTCCGGTGGCAGGTCGTCGACATGCACTTCGCGGCCCGACGCCATGACGGTGATCCAGCGGCAGGTGTTTTCCAGTTGGCGCACGTTGCCTGGCCATGGCAGGTGCTTGAGGTAGTCCTCGGTCTCGCTCTTGAGCAGCTTGGGTTCAACCGACAGTTCCTGCGCGGCGCGGGCGAGGAAGTGATGAGCCAGGGTCGGAATGTCCTCGCGGCGGTCGGCCAGACGCGGGATATGGATACGGATCACGTTGAGGCGATGGAACAGGTCCTCACGGAACTTGCCGGCCTGCACCAGGGTTTCCAGGTTCTGGTGGGTGGCGGCGATGATGCGCACGTCCACCTTCACCGGGGTGTGGCCGCCGACGCGGTAGAACTCGCCATCGGCCAGTACGCGCAGCAAGCGCGTCTGGGTGTCGGCCGGCATGTCGCCGATCTCGTCGAGGAACAGGGTGCCGCCATCGGCCTGCTCGAAGCGGCCGCGACGCTGGTTGGCGGCGCCGGTAAAGGCGCCTTTCTCGTGGCCGAACAGCTCGGATTCCATCAGGTCCTTGGGGATCGCCGCCATGTTCAGGGCGATGAAGGGCGCGGCCGCGCGCGGGCTGTGGCGGTGCAGGGCATGGGCCACCAGCTCTTTACCCGTGCCGGATTCGCCGTTGATCAGCACGGTGATATTGGAATGAGAGAGTCGACCGATGGCGCGGAATACCTCCTGCATCGCCGGTGCTTCGCCGATGATTTCCGGTGTGCGCGCCTGCACGGTCGGCGCCGCCAGGCTCTGCTGCTCTTGGGCATGCTGGAAGGCGCGCTTGACCAGGGAGACCGCCTCATCGACATCGAACGGCTTGGGCAGGTATTCGAAGGCACCACCCTGGTAGCTGGCTACCGCGCTGTCCAGGTCGGAATGCGCGGTCATGATGATCACTGGCAGGCGCGGGTAAAGCTCGCGGATCCGTGCCAGCAGGTCAAGGCCGCTGGCGCCGGGCATGCGGATATCGGAGATGATCACGTCCGGCTGCTGGCGGGTCAGTCGGGCGAGTACACCGTCGGCGCTGTCGAAGCTCTGAGTGGTCATGCCTTCCTGTTGCAGGGCCTTTTCCAGTACCCAGCGGATGGAACGATCGTCGTCGACAATCCAGACGGTTTCACTGCGGCTCATGGCGTGGTCGCTCCTTGTTCCAGCGGTAGGAAGATCGAGAATACGGTGTGGCCGGGATAGCTCTCGCATTCGATCAGGCCCTGATGCTGACTGATGATGTTCTGGGTGATGGCCAGGCCCAGGCCGGTGCCGTCGGCACGCCCGCTGACCATGGGATAAAAGATGGTTTCCTGCAGCTCAGGCGGAATACCGGGACCGTTGTCGATGATCTCGACCTTGACTACCAGGCGGTGCCGGGTGTGGCCGATGGTGAACTGGCGCAGGGTGCGGGTGCGCAGGCTGATACGTCCCAGACCCATGTCGTGCTTCTGCCCGGCGATGGCCTGCATGGCGTTGCGCACGATATTGAGCACAGCCTGGATCATCTGCTCGCGATCGATCAGCAGATCCGGAATGCTTGGGTCGTAGTCGCGCACCAAGGTGATGCCGCCCTGGCTCTCTGCTTCGATCAGGTTGGCGACACGCTCCAGTACCTCGTGCACGTTGGTCATCGCCAGCGACGGCAGCTTGTTCGAGCCGAGCATACGGTCGACCAGGTTACGCAGGCGGTCGGCCTCTTCGATGATGACGTTGGTGTAGTCCTTGAGCTCTTCGCTGGGGAGTTCGCGCGACAGCAGTTGTGCCGCGCCGCGAATGCCGCCGAGTGGATTCTTGATTTCGTGGGCCAGGCCGCGCACCAGCAGTTTGGTGGTCTCCTGCTTGGACAGTTGCGCCTCTTCCTTGGTGATGCGCAGCAGGCGGTCACGCGGGTGTACTTCCAGCAGCAGCAGGGTCTCGCCCTTGCTGAACAGCGGGGTCACCGCGTAATCCACGGTCAGCGTCTGGCCGGTGACCGAGGTCAGCACGGCTTCGCGTTTGTTGAACGGGTGAGCCTGCTCCACCGCCTGGCGCAGCGACGACAGCGCCTCGGGCGATTCGGTGAACAGGTCACTGATGAACTGACCGTGGCTGCGCTGGCCGCTGACGGCCAGCAGCATCTCCGCCGCCGGGTTCATGTACTCAAGGCACAGTTGGCTGTTGAGCAGCAGGGTGGCGGTGGTCAGGTTGTCGAGTAGCAGGCGGTGCAGCGCGTCGTTGATGGTCATAGGCAGTGCTTTCCGGCAATGGGCAGGAAAATGCAAGAAGCAAACCAAAGCCCCGAAAAGACGCATTTTTTGTGCGGTCTGCCAGGTTTTGGTGGTGTGGCTGCGCGGCTGGGCGGAGAAAAGCGACCCAAAACAGGGAGAGCTTAGGAGGTGGTGCGCTTGATTGCACCATTAAGGTGCAATCAAATTCAGAAGAATGGAAGGATGCTGACCTCTTCCTTGGGCTTGTCTTTGAGTAGGCATTCGGGGCGAACGCCGTATTCATCCTTCTTGCACGGATTGATCTTGCGCTTCTGCGCCAGGGTCATACGGTGCATGTGGAAGGGCTGCGCCGGTGTGCGTTCGACGATGAGTCCGGCGGAGTCGATGATTTCTGCCACCAGTTGGTGAGTACCACGGTCGACGTGTTGCAGGGAGAAGACCGGGCTGCGACTGATCTCGCCCTGGGGCTCGCCATCGAGCAGCAGCCGGTAGCTGTGGCCGGGCAGCAGTCCCGGCTCGCTGTTGAGGGTGACGATCATGTTGCCGGAACCATTATGGATCGAGGCGTCTGGCTCCGGCACGAGAATACGCAGCACCTGATAGTGCACGGTCGGTTTGCTTGCCACAGGTGGTGGGGCTATGCGCGCCGTGGGTTTGCGTTGGCTCAGTTCCGCGCTATTGGACGGCGCCAGCATCACCCGTTCGGCACTGCTGCTGCGTGGCTTGTCAGTGAATACGCGGTTACCTTCAGCATCGATGTAGGTATAGACCTGAGCCGAAGCAGCTTGGGTGATGAGCAGCAGGCAGAGTAGCAGTGTACGCATCGTGATCAGTTCGCAGGTTTCGGAGTCGGGCGTGGTGGTGGTGGCGGTGACGCGGGCTGGCGGGCAGGGCTGTTGACGCTGACGCGCTGCACGGTAAAGGTTTCGGTTGCGCTCTGCTGGATGATGCGTTCGCCCGCGACGACCGCCACAGCGAGGTTGTGCTCACCTCGGTCGACGTTGGTCAGTTGCAGGCTCGGTACGTTGCTGGCCTGGCCGTATGGCTCGCCATCGAGGATCAGGCGCAGGCGATGGCCCGGTTGCAGGCGTGGCTGGATGCTTACCCCGACGACGAAAGTGCCGTTGTTGGCGCGCATGGCTTCATCATCCGGAATACCGGTCAGGCTCAGTACGGAGTAGGGCGCCGCGCTCTGTGCTGAGGTGTCGCCGCTGGTGTCCGCAGGAGTGCTGGGTGTTTGCATCTCCACCGTATTGGTTGGCGGCAGATTGACGCTCTCGGCTGCCGTGCCATCCGGTGGCTGGTTGGTGAAGACCGTGTTGCCGTTGGCGTCGGTGTATTTGTAGATCTGCGCGCTGGCCGGCAAGGCCAGGGCAAGCAGCAGGCAGGCAAGTAACGAGCGCATGGGTTGATCCTTCCGCGGATTATGCGCTAAGCCTTGCACTGCTGACGGTTCCTGGCAAGCGCAGGGCGCCATGGCTGTGATGTTTGGCTACAAAACGGTCTGGGGCATGAGTATCGATTGCCTGGGGGGTGTCGGGCGTACCGTGCCCACGGGGCATTTCTGCTGGTATTAAAAAGCCCCGCCGGGCAGGGCCGGGCGGGGCTTTCGAGCGCGCCGCACGAGGGCGGCACGAGACTGGCTTAGACGCTGTAGTACAGGTCGTATTCCAGCGGGTGTACGAAGGTACGTACCTTGATTTCTTCTTCGGACTTCAGCTCGATGTAGGCATCGATGAAGTCGTCGGAGAATACGCCGCCCTTGGTCAGGAACGCGCGGCCCTTGTCCAGCTCTTCCAGGGCTTCTTTCAGGCTGCCGCAAACCTGCGGGATCAGCTTGCCTTCTTCCGGCGGCAGGTCGTACAGGTTCTTGTCGGCAGCATCGCCTGGGTGGATCTTGTTCTGGATGCCATCGATACCGGCCATCAGCAGTGCAGCGAAGGCCAGGTACGGGTTGGCAGCCGGGTCCGGGAAGCGCGCTTCGATGCGGCGGGCTTTCGGGCTGGCGACGTAGGGGATACGGATGGAAGCGGAACGGTTGCGAGCCGAGTAGGCCAACATGACCGGTGCTTCGAAGCCAGGAACCAGACGCTTGTAGGAGTTGGTCGACGGGTTGGTGAAGCCGTTCAGCGCCTTACCGTGCTTGATGATGCCGCCGATGAAGTACAGAGCGGTCTCGGACAGGCCGGCATAGCCTTCGCCAGCGAAGGTGTTCTTGCCGTCTTTGGAGATCGACATGTGTACGTGCATGCCCGAACCGTTGTCGCCGTACAGCGGCTTCGGCATGAAGGTAGCGGTCTTGCCGTAGGCGTCGGCTACGTTGTGCACGCAGTACTTCAGGGTCTGAACTTCGTCAGCCTTGGCCACCAGGGTGTTGAACTTCACGCCGATTTCGTTCTGACCGGCAGTGGCCACTTCATGGTGGTGAACTTCGACGACCAGGCCCATTTCTTCCATGGCGTTGCACATGGCAGTACGGATTTCGTGGTCGTGGTCGCACGGCGGAACCGGGAAGTAACCACCTTTGACTGCTGGACGGTGGCCCTTGTTGCCGCCTTCGACGTCGCCGTCGGTCATCCAGGAGCCTTGCTCGGAGTAGATCTTGAACATCGAGCCGGAGATGTCGGACTTGAACTTCACTTCGTCGAAGATGAAGAACTCGGGCTCCGGGCCCACGAATACGGTGTCACCGATGCCGGTGCCTTTGAGGAACTCTTCAGCGCGCTTGGCGATGGAGCGCGGGTCGCGGTCGTAGCCTTGCATGGTGCTAGGCTCGATGATGTCGCAGACCAGGATCAGGGTCGGCTCTTCGGTGAACGGGTCCAGAACGGCGGTATCGTCTACCGGCATCAGGATCATGTCGGAGGCTTCGATGCCTTTCCAGCCATGGATGGACGAGCCGTCGAACATCTTGCCGTGCTCGAAGAAATCTTCGTCCAGGGCGTCACGGGCCGGCATGGTCACGTGGTGCTGCTTGCCCTTGGTGTCGGTGAAGCGCAGGTCTACCCACTTCACGTCGTGTTCTTTGATCAGTTGAACAGCCTTAGACATGTTGTCCTCCAGGTGGAAAAGGCTCTTATCGATGAGCCTTGAAGATGCGGTGAAGCCCGGCGGGATAGTCCTCCAGGGCGACCTGCCTCACAAGGGAGCAAATTGCATGCCAGTGCCCTTTATTGGGCAGAAGCCGCGAAACTCAGGTGCTGCGCCGTCTGCGCGGTAATTCGCCAGAAATATTTGCACCATTTAAGGGCCTTAAATTTGGCGAAAGGTCCATTTTGGTGCGCTATATGGTTGGTGCAGTATTTTTGGTCAAAGCTTGAACAATTTCCGCTATAATCCGCGCCCCTGTTTTTTCGTCCCCCAAGTGGGCGGCCTATTCATGAAGCTCATCGTCAAAGTTTTCCCGGAAATCACCATCAAGAGCCGCCCGGTGCGCAAGCAGTTCATCCGCCAGTTGGGGAAGAACATTCGCTCCGTGCTGCGTGATCTTGACCCCGAACTGCGGGTGACCGGTGTCTGGGACAACCTCGAGGTCGAGACCGACCTGGACGATGCCAAGCTGCTCGCCGAGATGACCGAACGCCTGCGCAACACCCCGGGCATCGGTCTTTTTCTCGAGGTCAATGAATACCCGCTGGGCGACCTCGACGACATCACCGAACACTGCAAGCGCCACTACGCCGACCAGCTCCCGGGCAAGGTCTTCGCCGTGCGTTGCAAGCGCGGCGGCAAGCATGAGTTCTCTTCCATCGATGTCGAGCGTCACGTCGGTTCGCGCCTGCGTCGCGAATGCAATGCGGCCGGCATCGACCTGAAGAAGCCGGACGTCGAAGTGCGCATGGAGATTCGCGACCAGCGCCTGTTTGTGGTGCACAACCGCCATGAAGGCCTGGGTGGCTATCCGTTGGGCTCGCTGGAGCAGACCCTGGTACTGATGAGCGGCGGTTTCGACTCCACCGTGGCGGCCTACCAGATGATGCGCCGCGGCCTGGTCAGCCACTTCTGCTTCTTCAACCTCGGCGGTCGTGCCCACGAGCTGGGCGTGATGGAAGTGGCGCACTATATATGGCAGAAGTTCGGCCGCTCGCAGCGCGTGCTGTTCATCAGCGTACCGTTCGAGGAAGTGGTCGGCGAGATTCTCGGCAAGGTCGACAACAGCCAGATGGGCGTTATCCTCAAGCGCATGATGCTGCGTGCTGCCACCCGTATCGCCGAGAACCTGCAGATCGAAGCGCTGGTCACCGGTGAGGCGATCAGCCAGGTCTCCAGCCAGACCCTGACCAACCTCGCGGTGATCGATTCCGCCACCGACATGCTGGTGATGCGCCCGCTGATCGCTAGCCACAAGCAGGACATCATCGACACCGCCACGCGCATCGGCACCGCCGAGTTCGCCAAGAACATGCCCGAGTATTGCGGCGTGATCTCGGTCAACCCGACCACCAGGGCGCGCGGTTACCGCATCGAGCACGAGGAGGCCCAGTTCGACATGGCCATCCTCGAGCGCGCGCTGGAGCGTGCTACTCAGTTGCCGATCGACCGCGTGATCGACGAGTTGGGCAAGGACGTGCAGGTCGAGGAAGTGCGTGAGGCGCTGGCCGGGCAGATCGTCATCGACATCCGCCACCCCGATGCCGCCGAAGACGAGCCGCTGGACGTGCCAGGCATCGAAGTGCAGGTGCTGCCGTTTTATGCGCTGAACAACAAATTCAAGGAACTGGATGAGAATCGCCAGTACCTGCTGTATTGCGACAAGGGCGTCATGAGCCGCCTGCACGCCCACCATCTGCTGAGCGAGGGACATGCCAATGTGCGCGTTTATCGTCCGGCATAGAACGCCGGGGCTTAATGGCGGAAGTATCCGCCATCGCCCTCCCGACCGTTCGCCAGCGGCGACACCCCATTCAGCTCGCTGAAACAGTTTTCTTCATATTCGTCGTCCAGGCTGGGCGACACACCGAATCCTCTGATCGAGATACACACAGTGATCGAAAATCTGCGCAACATCGCCATCATCGCCCACGTCGACCATGGCAAAACCACCCTCGTCGATGCCCTGCTGCGTCAGTCCGGCACCTTGGAGCGCAATGAGCTCAACGACGAGCGTGTGATGGACAGCAACGACCAGGAAAAAGAGCGCGGCATTACCATTCTGGCCAAGAACACCGCCATCAAGTGGAACGACTACCGCATCAACATCGTCGACACCCCCGGTCACGCCGACTTCGGTGGCGAAGTTGAGCGCGTGATGTCGATGGTCGACTCCGTACTGCTGGTGGTCGACGCCCAGGACGGCCCGATGCCACAGACCCGCTTCGTGACCAAGAAAGCCTTCGAGGCCGGCCTCAAGCCGATCGTCGTGATCAACAAGATCGACCGTCCGGGCGCGCGTCCGGATTGGGTCATGGACCAGATCTTCGACCTGTTCGACAACCTCGGCGCCACTGACGAGCAACTCGACTTCCAGGTCGTTTACGCCAGCGCCCTGAACGGCATCGCCGGTCTCGACCACGCTGACATGGCTGAAGACCTGACCCCGCTGTATCAGGCTATCGTCGACCACGTACCGGCGCCGAACGTCGACGTCGACGGTCCGTTCCAGATGCAGATCTCCGCACTGGACTACAACAGCTTCCTCGGCATCATCGGCGTGGGCCGCATCGCCCGCGGCAAGGTCAAACCGAACACCCCGGTAGTGGCCATCGACGTTGACGGCAAGCGCCGCAACGGCCGCATCCTCAAGCTGATGGGGCACCACGGCCTGCACCGCGTAGACGTCGAAGAAGCCACTGCCGGTGACATCGTCTGCGTCAGCGGTATGGACCAGCTGTTCATCTCCGACACCCTCTGCGACATCAACCACGTCGAAGCGATGAAGCCGCTGACCGTCGACGAGCCGACCGTGTCGATGACCTTCCAGGTCAACGACTCGCCGTTCTGCGGCAAGGAAGGCAAGTTCGTCACCAGCCGCAACATCAAGGAGCGTCTGGACAAGGAGCTGCTGTACAACGTGGCCCTGCGCGTTGAAGAAGGCGACAGCGCCGACAAGTTCAAGGTCTCCGGCCGTGGCGAGCTGCACCTCTCGGTACTGATCGAAACCATGCGTCGCGAAGGTTTCGAAATGGGCGTTGGCCGTCCGGAAGTGATCATCCGCGAAGTCAACGGCGTCAAGCAGGAGCCGTTCGAGAACGTCACCATCGACATCCCTGAGGAATCCCAGGGCAAGGTCATGGAAGAAATGGGCCTGCGTAAGGGCGACCTGACCAACATGTCGCCGGACGGCAAAGGCCGCGTGCGTCTGGAATACAACATCCCGGCTCGCGGTCTGATCGGTTTCCGTAACCAGTTCCTGACCCTGACCAACGGTGCCGGCATCCTGACCTCGATTTTCGACCGCTACGACACCGTGAAGGCCGGCACCATGTCTGGTCGTCAGAACGGCGTTCTGGTGTCGATCGATACCGGCAAGGCGCTGACCTACTCCCTGGAAACGCTGCAGGCGCGCGGCAAGCTGTTCGTCGAGCACGGCCAGGAGATCTACAACGGTCAGATCGTCGGCCTGAACAGCCGCGACAACGACCTGGGCGTGAACCCCACCAAAGGCAAGAAGCTCGACAACATGCGCGCTTCGGGCAAGGACGAAACCATCGCCCTGGTGCCACCGGTTCGCTTCACCCTGGAGCAGGCGCTGGAGTTCATCCAGGACGATGAACTGTGCGAAGTGACGCCGAAGTCGATCCGTCTGCGCAAGAAGATCCTCGACGAAGGCGAGCGCACCCGCGCTGCCAAGAAAGCCAACAAGGCCTGACGCTTAGAGACTAGCCTCGAGCTGTAACTGAAGAGCCCCGCCAGAGCGATCTGGCGGGGCTTTTTGTTACAAGGATGGTTTTTGGGCGCCTGTTAAATGGCTGGTTGATATCATCCGACGCAAGCACCCTGTGCTTGGAGGCGCAATGCCCCGCAAAGTGTTGGTTAGGGAGGGGGACGCCAATGAGTGGCCTGACAGTTTTGATTCTCGCCGCTGAGAGCGGTATCAAGCAGGAGCGCTGGACTTCACAGTCAGCTCCCAAACAGTTGATTTCCGTGTGGGGCGAGACCCTACTAGGGCGTACGCTGCGTCTGCTCGAGGAGCGTGGCGTGAGTCAGCCCTGGCTGCTGACAGCAAGTGAAGCGCTGGCACGATACCCGGTCCTGAGTTGGTGTCCGCTGCAGCGAGAGACCAAAGCGCACAGTCTATTATCGGCGGACGCGCTTGCTGGGTGTGGAGGCTTGCTGGTGCTCTACAGCGATGTTTACTACTCCGAGGCTGCTATAGCCAAGATTCTTGCGTGTGAGGGCACGCACTTCTACGGGCGCGATGGCCGAAGTGCATACACCTTTAAGAATTACGGGGAGCTATTCGCTGTGCGTATTGCTGCTGATGATCGAGAGCGTGCGCGTTTGGCTTTGGTCGACGCTATCGAATTCTATCAACGTACGGGGAATCAGAGTTTTTGGGCGTTTTACAGGTTGATGGCTGGATTGCCGCTGGATGACAACAAGGCCATCGAGCGTCGCATCTTCGTTGACGTTCATGATGAAACGGATGACATCGACTTTGCTGAGGAAGTCCCGCTGTTACTCGCCGCCATCGATAAGCCTTTACGTTGGCGGGTGCAGCATCTGTTGCGTCGATTGAGTCTGGCTAACAAAAGACGTCGTGAGCGAGCACGTACCTCAACTGCGAAGGCCGCATCTTCAGCCTAGAGATCAATTCAAAGCTGCAGCGTGTTCAAGTTCTTTGAATTCAGCTGAGAGCTGGCAACGACCTCGCAGGTCTGGTCTGGATAGCAGAACACCCCCTGCATTCGACAGGGGGTGTTTGCAGGATCAGTCGTATCGCGGTCGACAGGCCAGCAGCCCATAGGCTGCCAGCCCGATCACCAGCAGCAGGCTGAGGGTCATCACTCGCCCGCTACCTGACGCAGCGATTGCGCCGGGGTGTCTTCGAGGTTGTTGAGCATGCGCTCGCTGTACCAGTCGAGGAAGTTGATCACGCCGAACTCGTAGGTCTTGGAGTACGGGCCGGGCTGGTAGGCGGTGGAGTTGATGCCGCGCTGGTTTTCCTCGCCCAGGCGACGATCCTGGTCATTGGTGGCATCCCAGACTTCGCGCAGGCGCGCCACGTCGTAGTCGACGCCTTCGACCGCGTCCTTGTGCACCAGCCACTTGGTGATGACGATCGACTCTTGGGCGCTGATCGGCCACACGGTGAAGTTGATCATGTGATCGCCCATGCAGTGGTTCCACGAATGCGGCAGGTGCAGGATGCGCATCGAGCCCAGATCCGGGTCGGTGATGCGGCCCATCAGCTTCTTGCTACCCTGTTTGCCGTCCAGGGTCATGGACACGGTGCCCTTGAGCAGCGGCATGCGCACGATGCGGTTGCGCAGGCCGAAGCTGGCGTGGGCGTAGGGGATGTTGTCCTTGTCCCAGCGGGTGGTGCATTCGGCGACCTGGTCCTTGAAGGCCTGGCTGGCGCGCGGGTCAGTGACGTCATCCCATTCCAGCAGGGTGTTGAGCAATTCCGGGTGCGAACCATTGCAGTGGTAGCACTCGCGGTTGTTCTCGAGTACCAGTTTCCAGTTGGCCTGCTCACGCATGGTGCTCTGCACCGCGACCTTGGTGTTCTCCATGTCGTAAGGTTCCATGTAGTGAGCCAGGGTCGCGAGGAATTCGTCGATGGCCGGCGGCTTGTCCGCCAGGCTGATGAAGATGAAGCCGCCAGCGGTCTTGCAGTTGACCGGTTTGAGGTTGTAATCGGACAGCTTGAAGTCGTCGCCCATTTCGGTGCCGGCGAACAGCAGGCGACCATCGAGCTCGTAGGTCCACTGGTGGTAGGGGCAGACCAGCTTGGCGACCTTGCCCTTTTCCGACACGCACAGGCGCGAGCCGCGGTGACGGCAGACGTTGTGGAAGGCATGGATCTGGCCTTCGGCGCCGCGGATGACGATGATCGGGTTATCGCCAATCTGCACGGTAAGGAAGTTGCCCTTGGCCGGAATCTCGCAGGTCATGCCGGCGATCAGCCATTCCTTGTGGAAGATCTCCTGCATGTCGACCTGAAACAGGCGCTCGTCGTTGTAGAACGGCTGCGGCAGCGAGAAGCTGTGGTCGCGCTCGTTCAGCATCTGTGCGGTGGCCTTGCGGATGGGCTCCAGCGGGTCGCCCAGGCTCAGGTTTTGGGTGCAGTCCATGGTGGCTCCTCATTGGCGGGCGCTTTGCGCCTGCCGGAAATAGTGGCTGATACGGTATGTGCCGCAAGGTCTCGCTCAATCGCTGCTGCCTGCAATGGGCGTGCATGCTGGTGAGGCGGAGTGTGGAGCCGGCAACGGGTAAAACCTTATCCATGGGCGACATGGCCGGATTTGTTTCCGACGCGCCAGGCCCCGTGCTATCGGCCAGGTCGCGATAAGCATGCGGATGTCGCTGGCAGATAAATGACGGCCAGCGGCCTTTCGCACAATCCGCCGCATATGGGCCGATACCCGGCCGCGTGGAGAGCCGTTCATGAGCACCAACGCCTTCCTCAATCCAGTTACGACGCAGACCTGGACCAACGGCCGCCATCTGGTGCGTTGCGTCAAGGTGATCCAGGAAACCTGGGACGTACGCACCTTCTGCTTCATGGCTGATCAGCCAGTGCTGTTCTTCTTCAAGCCGGGGCAGTTCGTCACCCTGGAGCTGGAGATCGACGGCCAGCCGATCATGCGTTCCTACACCATCTCCAGCTCGCCTTCGGTGCCTTACAGCTTCTCCATCACCATCAAGCGGGTGCCGGGCGGCAAGGTGTCGAACTGGCTGCACGACAACCTCAAGGAAGGCGACGAAGTGCCGGTGCATGGGCCGGTGGGCCTGTTCAACGCCATCGATTTTCCCACCGAAAGGGTGCTGTTTCTTTCCGGCGGTGTCGGCATCACCCCAGTGATGTCGATGGCGCGCTGGTTCTACGACACCAACGCCAATGTCGACATGGTCTTCGTGCACAGCGCCCGTTCGCCGAAGGACATCATCTACCAGCGCGAGCTGGAGCACATGGCGGCGCGCATCAATAACTTCAGCCTGCACGTTATCTGCGAGAAGCACGGTCTGGGCGAATCCTGGGCCGGTTATCGCGGTTACCTGAACAAGCCGATGCTGGAGCTGATCGCCCCGGATTATCTTGACCGCGAGATCTTCTGCTGCGGCCCGACGCCCTACATGAGTGCCATCAAGCGCCTGCTCGAGGCGGCTGGCTACGACATGAGTCGTTATCACGAGGAGGCCTTCGGCCCGACGCCGCCGGAGATTCGCGCCGAGGTCAAGGAGCTGGCGGCCGAAGCCGCCGACGCGCCGGATGTGCCGCTGGCCGATCTGCACCAGGTGGAGTTCACCAGCACCGGCAAGAGCATCCGCGTGGTGCCCGGCGAAACCGTGCACTCCGCTGCCGCCAAGCTTGGTCTGCATATTCCCAAGGCCTGCGGCATGGGTATCTGCGGCACCTGCAAGGTGATGAAGACGGCGGGCGAAGTGGAGATGGAGCACAACGGCGGCATCACCGACGAAGATGTGGCCGAGGGCTATATCCTGTCGTGCTGCAGCGTGCCCAAGGGCGACGTGGCGATCGATTACTGAGTTCTCCACAAGAGCGTATGGCGCCTTCATTCGCCTGTCGGCTCTTGGGGCAGGCTACTTGGTCTCCGAGACAGGCTTATGGAGTAGGCAAGGGCTTGCAGCGCCACGTGTGGGTGTTTTCTATGCGTTCCGCGTCTCTGACTGACCAGTTGCCAGCCTCGCCGATCAGACAGAAGCGCTTGTAGAACCACGCTCTCCGATTCTTCTGGTCGCCCGCCTGCAGAAGGACTTCGTAAATATCTGCCGTGAGCGCTTGAGGTGGCACCTGGTTTTCCAAGGAAACAACAGGTTGGCCGTACTCGATGCAGGTGTCTGGTCGCAGTCGCAAGCTAGAGCTTATGGCCCCAAGTGGGGTGCTGGCTTCCCAGGCTTGAGCAAACGGACCATTGACTTGAATCGCGTATAGCACGACCTGATTCTGATCAAGCCGAGCCGCGCGGGAAAAGAAGCCAGGCACCTCATACGTCTTGTCGGCCCCGATACACAGTGCGCCATTGCGTATCCATACGCGCGCTTCACCATCGTGGTGCCGTGACATGGCATTCCCGTCACATAGAAAGCCGAAGACCAGTACGGACATTAGAGCGCTACGGTAGGCGTTTGCGGTCATTTGGATTGCTCGGAAAATCGCCAAGGACGCTCTTGGAATTATCTATGTTGGTTGCTGCTGTGGTCGCTCGGGGCAGCGGACTCAGGCGCTCATCACTTCGCGGATATCGGCGGCCAGCTGGCGCACGCGGGTTTCGTCGGTATCCCAGCTGCACATGAAGCGCGCGCCGCCGGCACCGATAAAAGTGTAGAAACGCCAGCCGCGGGCGGTGAGAGCGGCGCTGGCCGGCTCCGACAGTTGCAGGAATACACCGTTGGCCTCCACCGGGAACATCAGGCTGACGCCGGGCACGTCCGCCACCAGTTCGGCGAGCAACTGCGCGCAGCGGTTGGCATGGTTGGCGTACTTGAGCCAGGCATCGTCCTGCAGGATGCCGACCCAGGGCGCCGACAGATAGCGCATCTTCGAGGCCAACTGGCCGGCCTGCTTGCAGCGATAGTCGAAGTCCTCGGCCAGTGCCTTGTTGAAGAAGATGATCGCCTCGCCCACTGCCATGCCGTTCTTGGTGCCGCCGAAGCACAGCACATCGACGCCGGCCTTCCAGGTCAGCTCGGCCGGACTGCAGCCAAGGAAGGCGCAGGCGTTGGAGAAGCGGGCGCCGTCCATGTGCAGGTTGAGATTCAGCTCCTTGCAGACCTGGCTGATGGCGCGGACGTCTTCCGGGCGGTACACGGTACCGACTTCGGTGGCCTGGGTGAGGGTGACCACGCGCGGTTTCGGATAGTGGATGTCCTGGCGCTTGAGGGCGATCTCGCGGATGGCTTGCGGGGTCAGCTTGCCGTTCTCGGTCTTGGCCAGCAGCAGTTTGGAGCCGTTGGAGAAGAACTCCGGGGCGCCGCATTCGTCGGTCTCGACATGGGCGGTTTCCGAGCAGATCACGCTGTGATAGCTCTGGCACAGTGAGGCCAGGGCCAGGGAATTGGCAGCGGTGCCGTTGAAGGCGAAGAACACTTCGCAGTCGGTCTCGAACAGGCGGCGGAAGTGATCGGCGGCGCGCGCCGTCCATTCGTCATCGCCATAAGCGCGTTGGTGGCCGTGATTGGCCTCGGCCATGGCGGCCCAGGCTTCGGGACAGATGCCGGAGTAGTTGTCGCTGGCAAATTGCTGGGCATTGTCGGTCATTGGCGCGTTCCCTCTTAAAAGCCTGTCGGCAGGTCTACCGACAAAGCGCTCACTTTACTGTGAGGATATCGGTCAAGCGTCCGTCGCGGCGACGAGTTGTTACGCTGAAGCGTACTGCCGGGTCGGTTCGTGGCCAGCCGTTCGGCTCGGAGATGGAACTTGAGGCTTGCTGTAGGGTTCACACCTACCAGAGGGCGGCAGTCGATCCGCCCTCCGCAATCAAGAGAAGGAGTTTTCTATGACTTATCGTCACCTGCTCGCCCTTGCCCTGCCGTTGGCCGTGGCGCTGCCCGTTTCCGCCGCCGAGTGGTCGGATAACGCCAAGACCGAGTTCGTTCAGCAGTGCATCGCTGGCGCCCCGGCAGGCTACGAGGAGCCACAGCTGCGGGCTTATTGCGACTGCGCTGCGACCAAGGTCAGTCAGGAATTCAGTGAAGCTGAATTGCAGGCCATGAGCCGCCAATCTCCACCTGACCCTGCCATGCAGCAGCGTCTGGTGAATGCGTCCAGCAGCTGCAGCGGCAAGCTCAAGCCATGATGCTTTGTTGAGCAAATAGCGTGCGCTGGCGCTGGAGCCCCGCAGGCTCTGGCCTGGCGCCAAATGTCCACAGGCAGTGCACAGCAGCGCCCACAGTATTTGTGCACAAGCCTGGTCTATCTAATTGATCTTGTTCGTTTTTTATTCGCTTTCCGACAGGTCGCGGTAGCTCTGGCCGCGAGCCCAGGTCGAACAGCCTATGCACAGTTTCATCCACAGCTTCTGTGTATATCCCCAGTCGTTCCCCCTCTCTCTCAGTTATCGCTGGTGGATAAGCCAGGGGACCCGGCTGGGCGTATGGATATCGAGCACTGCGCCAGAACTCAGCGCTGGCAAGGCCGGTAGCCATCTGCTGACAGCTTTTCCACAGGATAGTCCATGGCTTCTGTGCATGATCTACGTTGTTAACTACTTGATATAGATCAGGAAATTACCTTTTGGCTGGAGCCCCTGCAGGCTCTGGGGTGAAGCGCTATATGCACGGTTTATCCACAGTTTGATCCCCGTTATTTGTGCGCAAAACAACGAACTGATCCCGATGCGCCTGATTGCGACAAGGGCATGTCGCAAACGAATGCTCTCGCGGCGTTGGCAGGCATTTGAGGGGGCAGGGGCGGCCCTACCATCGCTGCACAGGGCCTTGCCGGCCCGCCCGTCCACGACCGCCGCCCACAGGCGCCGCAGGAGAGTCGAGATGTTCAGCAAGCAGGATCAGATTCAGGGTTACGACGACGAGTTGCTCACGGCGATCGATCAGGAAGAGCGCCGTCAGGAAGAGCACATCGAGCTGATCGCCTCGGAAAACTACTGCAGCCAGCGTGTTATGGAAGCGCAGGGCAGCGGCCTGACCAACAAGTACGCCGAAGGTTATCCGGGCAAGCGTTATTACGGTGGCTGCGAGTACGTCGACAAGGTCGAGCAGCTCGCCATCGACCGCGCCAAGGCGCTGTTCGGCGCCGACTACGCCAACGTCCAGCCGCACTCCGGTTCCTCGGCCAACAGCGCCGTCTACCTGGCGCTGCTCAATGCCGGCGACACCATCCTCGGCATGAGCCTGGCCCACGGCGGCCACCTTACCCACGGCGCCAAGGTGTCGTCCTCGGGCAAACTTTACAACGCCGTGCAGTACGGCCTTGACACCGCCACCGGGCTGATCGACTACGACGAGGTCGAGCGCCTGGCCGTGGAGCACAAGCCGAAGATCATCGTCGCTGGCTTCTCCGCCTACTCCAAGACCCTGGATTTCCCGCGTTTTCGCGCCATCGCTGACAAGGTCGGCGCGCTGCTGTTCGTCGATATGGCCCACGTTGCCGGCCTGGTCGCCGCGGGTCTGTACCCGAACCCGATTCCCTTTGCCGACGTGGTCACCACCACCACCCACAAGACCCTGCGCGGCCCGCGTGGCGGCCTGATCCTGGCCAAGGCCAACGAGGAGATTGAGAAGAAGCTCAACTCCGCGGTGTTCCCGGGCGCCCAGGGCGGCCCGCTGATGCATGTGATCGCGGCCAAGGCGGTGTGCTTCAAGGAAGCCATGGAGCCAGAGTTCAAGGCCTATCAGCAGCAGGTCATCGACAACGCCCAGGCCATGGCGCGGGTGTTTATCGAGCGCGGCTACGAGGTGGTGTCCGGTGGCACCGACAACCACCTGTTCCTGCTCAGCCTGATCAAGCAGGGCCTGACCGGCAAGGAGGCCGACGCTGCCCTTGGCCGTGCCGGGATCACCGTGAACAAGAACGCCGTGCCCAACGACCCGCAGTCTCCGTTCGTGACCTCGGGCATCCGCATCGGTACACCTGCGGTCACCACCCGTGGCTTCAAGGTCGCCCAGTGCGAGGCGCTGGCTGGCTGGATCTGCGACATCCTCGATCACCTAGGCGATGCCGATGTCGAGGCGCAGGTGGCCAAGCTGGTGGCCGGGCTCTGTGCGGATTACCCGGTGTATCGGTAATTCGCAGGGTGGAAGGTGCAGGTTCCTTCCACTGCGTATCGGTGGATCGGTAACGCGTGATCCACCCTACGGGCCGCCAGCCAGACGGCAATACCAAGAATTCAGGAGCGCCTCTATGCAACGCTATTCCGGCTTCGGCCTGTTCAAGCACTCGTTCAGCCATCATGAGAACTGGCAGCGCATGTGGCGCAATCCGACGCCCAAGCCGGTTTACGACGTGATCATCGTCGGCGGGGGCGGCCACGGCCTGGCCACGGCCTATTACCTGGCCAAGGAATTCGGCGTGAAGAATGTCGCCGTGGTGGAGAAGGGCTGGCTCGGTGGTGGCAACACCGCGCGCAATACCACCATCGTGCGTTCCAACTACCTGTGGGACGAGTCGGCGCACCTCTACGAGCACGCGATGAAGCTGTGGGAAGGTCTGTCGCAGGATCTGAACTACAACGTCATGTTCTCCCAGCGTGGCGTGTTCAACCTCGGCCACACCCTGCAGGACATGCGCGACATCGAGCGCCGTGTCAGCGCCAACCGTCTCAATGGTATCGACGGCGAGGTGGTGGATGCCAAGCAGGTGGCGGAGATGATTCCTTACCTGGATTGCTCGAAGAACACCCGTTACCCGATTCTCGGTGCCTCGCTGCAGCGCCGTGGTGGCGTGGCCCGTCACGATGCCGTGGCCTGGGGCTTTGCCCGCGCCGCCGATGCCCTGGGCGTCGACCTGATCCAGCAGACCGAGGTGATTGGCTTCCGCAAGGAAAACGGCGCCGTGATCGGTGTCGAGACCAACAAGGGTTTCATCGCCGCCAAGCGCGTCGGCGTGGTCACCGCCGGTAACTCCGGGCACATGGCCAAGCTCGCCGGCTTCCGCCTGCCGCTGGAATCGCATCCGCTGCAGGCGCTGGTTTCCGAGCCGATCAAACCCATCATCGATACCGTGATCATGTCCAACGCCGTGCACGGCTACATCAGCCAGTCGGACAAGGGCGACCTGGTCATCGGCGCCGGTATCGACGGCTACAACGGCTACGGCCAGCGTGGTTCCTACCCCACCATCGAACACACCCTGCAGGCCATCGTCGAGATGTTCCCGGTGCTTTCGCGTGTGCGCATGAACCGTCAGTGGGGCGGCATCGTCGACACCACGCCGGACGCCTGCCCGATCATCGCCAAGACGCCTGTGAAGAACCTATTCTTCAACTGCGGTTGGGGCACCGGCGGCTTTAAGGCCACACCCGGTTCGGGCCATGTGTTCGCCGCCAGCCTGGCCAAGGGTGAGATGCACCCGCTGGCCAAGGCCTTCTCCATCGAGCGCTTCCACAACGGTGCGCTGATCGACGAGCACGGCGCAGCCGGTGTGGCCCATTAAACATTCATCCCGCAGGGATGACATCCGATGACCCTCTCCCGCTTGCGGGAGAGGGTGGCCCGAAGGGCCGGGAGAGGGTGGTGCGGTCGACACCGCAACCCTCTCCCCCGCCCCCTCTCCCGCAAGCGGGAGAGGGGGAGACAAGCTTGCCCCGCGCGGCCATCCGAGCGGGTTTGAAGATTTACCGGAGGTAGCGACCATGCTGCACATCTTCTGCCCTCACTGTGGCGAACTGCGTTCCGAAGAAGAATTCCACGCCGGTGGCCAGGCGCACATCGCCCGCCCGCTGGACCCGAACGCCTGCACCGACGCGGAGTGGGGCGAGTATCTGTTCTTCCGCGATAACCCGCGCGGCATTCACCACGAACTGTGGATTCACGCGGCGGGCTGCCGTCAGTACTTCAACGTCACTCGCCACACGGTGAGCTACGAAATCCTCGAAACCTACAAGATCGGCGAGCGTCCCAGCGTGACTGAGGCTGCGGTCGCCGCGAAGAAGGCCGTCGACCAAGGAGTAACGGCATGAGCCAGGTCAATCGTCTTTCCCAGGGTGGCCGCATCGACCGCAGCCAGCCCCTGACCTTCAGCTTCAATGGGCAGACCTATCAGGGCTATGCCGGCGATACCCTGGCCGCCGCGCTGCTGGCCAACGGTGTCGAAGTGGTCGGCCGCAGCTTCAAGTATTCGCGTCCGCGTGGCATCGTTGCCGCCGGTGCCGAAGAGCCGAACGCCGTGCTGCAGATCGGCTCCACCGAGGCGGCGCAGATCCCCAACGTGCGTGCCACCCAGCAGGCGCTGTACCAGAACCTGACCGCCAACAGCGTGAGTGGCTGGCCGAGCGTCAACACCGACCTGATGGGCATTCTCGGCAAGGTTGGCGGCGGCATGATGCCGCCCGGTTTCTACTACAAGACCTTCATGTACCCGCAGAACCTCTGGCTGACCTACGAGAAGTACATTCGTAAGGCCGCAGGTTTGGGTCGCTCGCCGAAGGAAAACGACCCGGACATCTACGACTACCTGAACCACCACTGCGACGTGCTGGTGGTCGGTGCCGGCCCCGCCGGTCTGGCCGCTGCCCTGGCTGCTGGTCGTAGCGGCGCGCGGGTGATTCTCGCCGACGAACAGGAAGAGTTCGGTGGCAGCCTGCTGTCCACCCGCGAGATGCTCGATGACAAGCCGGCCGCCGAGTGGGCCGCCAAGGCCATCGCCGAGCTGAAGGCCATGCCGGAAGTGACCTTGCTGCCACGTGCCACGGTCAACGGCTATCACGACCACAACTTCCTCACCATCCACCAGCGCCTCACCGATCACCTCGGCGAAGTCGCCCCGATGGGCCAGCCGCGTCAGCGCATGCACCGCGTGCGTGCCGGTCGTGTGGTGCTGGCCACCGGCGCCCACGAGCGCCCGCTGGTGTATGCCAACAACGACGTGCCCGGCAACATGCTGGCCGATGCCGTGTCCACCTACGTGCGTCGCTATGGCGTGGCGCCCGGGCAGAAGTTGGTGCTGTCGACCAACAACGATTACGCCTACCGCGTGGTGCTCGACTGGCTCGATGCCGGTCGCCAGGTCGTCGCCGTGGCCGACGCCCGCAGCAACCCGCGCGGCAGCTGGGTCGAGGAAGCGCGCCGGCGTGGCGTGCGCGTGCTCACCGGCAGTGCCGTGGTCGAGGCGCGCGGCAGCAAGCGTGTCACCGGTGCGCGCATCTGCGCCATCGACCTGGCCACGCACAAGGTAACCAGCCCGGGCGAAGTGCTCGACTGCGATCTGATCGTCAGCTCCGGCGGCTACAGCCCGGTGGTGCACCTGGCTTCGCACCTCGGCGGACGTCCCGTATGGCGTGAAGACATCCTCGCCTTCGTGCCGGGTGAAGGCTTCCAGAAGCGTCACTGCGCTGGTGCGGTCAACGGTGTGTTCGGTCTGGGCGATGCCCTGGCCGATGGTTTCGAAGCCGGCGCCAAGGCCGCAGCCGAAGTCGGCTTCAAGGCCGTCACCGGCAGCCTGCCGAAGGCCGAGAAGCGCATCGAGGAGGCCTCGGTCGCGCTGTTCCAGGTGCCGCACGACAAGGGCACTTCCCGTGCGCCGAAGCAGTTCGTCGATCAGCAGAACGACGTCACCGCTGCCGGTATCGAGCTGGCCACCCGCGAGGGCTTCGAGTCGGTCGAGCACGTCAAGCGCTACACCGCGCTGGGCTTCGGTACCGACCAGGGCAAGCTGGGCAACATCAACGGTCTGGCCATTGCCGCCAAGTCGCTGGGCATCAGCATCGCCGAGATGGGCACCACCATGTTCCGCCCGAACTACACCCCGGTGACCTTCGGCGCCATCGCCGGTCGTCACTGCGGCGAGCTGTTCGAGCCCAAACGCTACACCGCCATGCATAAGTGGCACCTGGAAAATGGCGCCGAGTTCGAGGACGTCGGCCAGTGGAAGCGTCCCTGGTACTTCCCGAAGAACGGCGAGGACCTGCACGCCGCCGTGGCCCGCGAGTGTCTGGCCGTGCGTAACTCGGTGGGCATCCTCGACGCCTCGACCCTGGGCAAGATCGACATCCAGGGCCCGGATGCGCGCGAGTTCCTCAACCGCGTCTACACCAACGCATGGACCAAGCTGGACGTGGGCAAGGCCCGCTACGGCCTGATGTGCAAGGAAGACGGCATGGTCTTCGACGACGGCGTGACTGCCTGTCTGGCCGACAACCATTTCGTCATGACCACCACCACCGGCGGCGCAGCGCGGGTGATGGAGTGGCTGGAGATCTACCACCAGACCGAATGGCCGGAGCTGAAGGTGTACTTCACTTCGGTCACCGACCACTGGGCCACCATGACCCTGTCCGGCCCCAACAGCCGCAAGCTGCTGGCCGAAGTGACGGATATCGACGTCGACAAAGACGCCTTCCCCTTCATGACCTGGAAGGAAGGCAATGTCGGCGGCGTTCCGGCGCGGGTGTTCCGTATCTCCTTCACCGGTGAGCTCTCCTACGAAGTCAACGTCCAGGCCAACTATGCCCTGGGCGTGTGGGAGAAGATCATCGCCGCGGGCGAGAAGTACGGCCTGACTCCTTACGGCACCGAGACCATGCACGTGCTGCGTGCCGAGAAGGGCTTCATCATCGTCGGCCAGGACACCGACGGCTCGGTCACCCCGGACGATCTGGGCATGGGCTGGTGCGTCGGTCGCACTAAACCTTTCTCCTGGATCGGCTGGCGTGGCATGAACCGCGAGGACTGCCTCAAGGAAAACCGCAAGCAGCTGATCGGCCTCAAGCCGCTGGATCCGAACAAGGTCCTGCCGGAAGGCGCGCAGCTGGTGTTCGACGCCAAGCAGCCGATTCCGATGACCATGGTCGGCCACGTCACCTCCAGCTACATGAGCGCCGCGATGGGTCATTCCTTCGCCATGGCCCTGGTCAGGGGTGGCCTCTCGCGGATCGGCGAACGCGTCTTCGCGCCGCTGGTCGATGGCAGCGTGATCGAAGCCGAAATCGTCAGCCCCGTGTTCTATGACCCGAAAGGGGATCGCCAGAATGTCTAACGCCAATGTTTATCAGCAACGCCCTGCCGACATCGCCGGGCAATCGTCCCTGCATCACGCTGGTCTGCACGAGCTGGCCGGCAAGGGGCCCAAAGGCGCCGGGGTGACACTGCGCGAGAAGAAGCTGCTGGGCCATCTGATCCTGCGTGGCGACGCCGACGATGCCAACTTCGCCGGTGGTGTGCACAAGGCCCTCGGCCTGGAGCTGCCGGTCGCGCTGACCCTGGTTGCCAGCGGCGACACCTCGCTGCAATGGCTGGGCCCGGACGAGTGGCTGCTGATCGTGCCTGGCGGCAGCGAGTTCGAGGTCGAGCGCAAGCTGCGCGAGACCCTGGACGGCCAGCACATCTCGGTGGTCAACGTCAGCGGTGGGCAGACCCTGCTCGAGCTGCGCGGACCCAAGGTGCGCGAGCTGCTGATGAAGTCCACCAGCTATGACGTGCATCCGAGCAACTTCCCGGTCGGCAAGGCGGTGGGCACCGTGTTCGCCAAGTCGCAGTTGGTGATTCGCCACACGGGCGAGGACACCTGGGAGTTGCTGATCCGCCGAAGCTTCTCCGACTACTTCTGGCTGTGGCTGCAGGATGCCAGTGCCGAGTATGGGTTGGCGGTCGAGGCCTGATATCGAACGGCTCCCTCTCCCCTCTGGGGAGAGGGGAAGGGCGGATCGCGTTGTACCGGCAGCCCTCTCCCCCGGCCCCTCTCCCGCAAGCGGGAGAGGGGTGAAAATCATCGGAGTTTGTTATGAGCCGCACCCCCGACACCTGGATTCTCACCGCTCACTGCCCGAGCGTGCTCGGTACCGTGGATGCGGTGACGCGCTTTCTCTTCGAGCAGCGCTGCTACGTCACCGAGCATCATTCGTTCGATGATCGGCTGTCGTCGCGCTTCTTCATTCGCGTCGAGTTTCGCCAGCCACAGGACTTCGACGAAGCGGCCTTCCGCGCCGGTGTCGCCGAGCGCCTGGCGCCCTTCGGCATGCAGGTCGAGCTGACGCCGCCGGGCTATCGCGCCAAGGTGGTGCTGATGGTGTCCAAGGCCGACCACTGCCTCAACGATCTGCTCTATCGCCAGCGTATCGGCCAACTGGCCATGGACGTGGTGGCGGTGGTGTCCAACCACCCGGACCTGGAGCCGCTGGCGCGCTGGCATGGCATTCCCTATCACCACTTCCCGCTCGACCCGGCGGACAAGCCGGCGCAGGAGCGTCGCGTGTTGCAGGTGATCGAGGACACCGGCGCCGAGCTGGTGGTGCTCGCCCGCTATATGCAGGTGTTGTCACCCGAGCTGTGCCGCAAGCTGGACGGCTGGGCGATCAACATCCATCACTCGCTGCTGCCCGGTTTCAAGGGCGCCAAACCCTATCACCAGGCATACCAGAAGGGCGTCAAGCTGGTCGGCGCCACGGCGCACTACATCAACAACGACCTCGACGAAGGGCCGATCATCGCCCAGGGCGTGGAGGCGGTGGATCACGCCCACTACCCCGAAGACCTGATCGCCAAGGGCCGCGATATCGAATGCCTGACCCTGGCCCGCGCCGTCGGCTACCACATCGACCGCCGCGTGTTCCTCAACGCCAACCGCACGGTGGTGCTCAACGCCTGAGGGTAATCGCAGTCGCGTAAGCGCGTAGGGTGGGCTTCGGCCCACAGATTCTTTCGGTGGGCTGAAGCGGAACGCCGCCCGGCCCACCCTACAGAGGAGTAGCCGCGCGTAGCCCGGATGCAATCCGGGAAAATTCTGGCTCATCGCCCTGCCAGGTTGTACCGGCGGTGACCGGCAACAGACCAAACAAGCTCCAGTGCAAGGCCGCGCGGCCGCCGGTCGCGACTTGTATTCACAACAAGAAAGGAGAGTGACGCATGTCTGGAAATCGTGGTGTGGTTTATCTCGGTACGGGCAAGGTCGAAGTGCAGAAGATCGACTACCCGAAAATGCAGGACCCGCGCGGCAAGAAGATCGAGCACGGGGTCATCCTGAAAGTCGTTTCCACCAATATCTGTGGCTCCGACCAGCATATGGTGCGGGGCCGTACCACTGCTCAGGTCGGCCTGGTGCTGGGCCACGAGATCACCGGCGAGGTGATCGAGAAGGGCCGCGATGTCGAGCGCTTGCAGATCGGTGATCTGGTCTCGGTGCCGTTCAACGTCGCCTGCGGCCGCTGCCGTAGCTGCAAGGAACAGCACACCGGCGTGTGCCTGACGGTCAACCCGGCGCGTGCCGGCGGTGCCTACGGTTACGTCGACATGGGCGACTGGACCGGCGGCCAGGCCGAGTACGTGCTGGTGCCCTACGCCGACTTCAACCTGCTCAAGCTGCCGGATCGCGACAAGGCGATGGAGAAGATCCGCGATCTGACCTGTCTGTCCGACATCCTGCCCACCGGCTACCACGGTGCGGTCACTGCCGGTGTCGGGCCGGGCAGCACGGTGTATATCGCCGGCGCGGGTCCGGTAGGCCTGGCGGCTGCCGCCTCGGCGCGTCTGCTGGGCGCTGCGGTGGTGATCGTCGGTGACGTGAATCCGACGCGCCTGGCTCATGCCAAGGCTCAGGGGTTCGAAATCGCCGATCTGTCCAAGGATACGCCGTTGCATGAACAGATCGCCGATCTGCTGGGCGAGCCGGAAGTGGATTGCGCGGTCGATGCCGTGGGCTTCGAAGCGCGTGGCCATGGCCATGCCGGTGCCCAGCAGGAGGCGCCGGCCACGGTGCTCAACTCGCTGATGGGGGTCGTGCGCGTGGCCGGCAAGATCGGCATTCCCGGCCTGTATGTCACCGAAGATCCGGGCGCGGTGGATGCCGCGGCGAAGATCGGCAGCCTGAGCATTCGCTTCGGCCTCGGTTGGGCCAAGTCGCACAGCTTCCACACCGGCCAGACCCCGGTGATGAAGTACAACCGCGCCCTGATGCAGGCGATCATGTGGGATCGCATCAACATCGCTGAAGTGGTCGGTGTGCAGGTGATCAGCCTGGACGATGCGCCGCGTGGCTACGGCGAGTTCGATGCTGGTGTGCCGAAGAAATTCGTCATCGACCCGCACAAGAGCTTCAGCGCGGCCTGATGCCGAGCTGCGTGGCCCGGTTCTTTTGCGGGCCACGAGTTGCGTTGGCGGCGCGCTGCGCGCGTCGCAGATAGGTTTACGGCCAGGCGCATTGGTCCGCGCCTTCTTCTTCGGGAGCTTTCGGGGAAATGCCGATCAGATAAGGCTGCCAAAGCGGCCTTTCGTAGGAGCCCCGTCCCGGGGCGAAGCTTTTCAATTGCGCATCGCCCTGGTTCGCGGCGGGGCGCCGCTCATACGCATTGGCAGCGTCGACGCTTAACTGACAGGCATTAGCCTTCGGGCTCCCTTTTTTCTGCCCCGGCGTCAGTCGGCCTCACTGCGCAGTTGTTCGATGCGCTTGTCCTTGGCCAGCCAGAGGTCCGAGACCCAGTCCTGCACCTGCAGACGGAAAGCCGGGTCGTTCTCGTAATCGCCCTGATACAGCGCCGGATCGAGTTCGAGGGTCTGGATATCCATGATCACCTTCGGCACCTGGCCGCTGAGCAATGTCCAGAAGCCGGGCACCTGCTCGCCGGGATACACCAGCGTCACGTCCAGTACGGCGTCGATCTGCTCGCCCAGCGTGGCGAGAACGAAGGCCACGCCGCCGGCCTTGGGTTTGAGCAAGTAGCGATAGGGCGACTGCTGTCGGGCCTGCTTGGCCGGGGTGAAGCGGGTGCCTTCGAGGTAGTTGACCACGGTGACTGGCAGGCGCTTGAATTTTTCGCAGGCCGCCTTGGTGATCTCCAGGTCCTTGCCCCTCATGTGCGGATTCTTCTGCAGAAAGGCCTTGGAATAGCGCTTCATGAAGGGGTAATCCAGCGCCCAGAAGGCCAGGCCGAGAAAGGGCACCCAGATCAGCTGCTGCTTGAGGAAGAACTTGAAGTAGGGCGTCCTGCGGTTGAATGCCTGTACCAGCGCCGGAATGTCGACCCAGGACTGGTGATTGCTGATCACCAGATAGGAGCGATCGCTACGCAGCTCGGCATTGCCACGAATGTCCCAGTGCGTTGGGGTGAGCAGGGCGAAGATGCGTTTGCAGTTCTCCGCCCAGAATTCGGCCACCCACATCACCCCGCGTGAACAGGCGTCACGGAGGTTTTGCCCAGGCAAGATGAGCTTGGCGAGGGCGATCAGCAGCAGGGGGCCGATCAGCAGCAGGGTATTGCTCAGCAGCAGGACTATATTGAGTAGGCCGGTCAGCAGGGGACGCATATCAACTCCTTGGCGGGCGCGAAGGGGTCATCATAAGCACCTGAAGAATTTGTCTCAAAATTACGACTGATGGCTTATGGCCATTTTGCGTAAAAGTCTTGATGCTGATCAGTGTGAAATCTTAATGGATTGTCCGACAATGCTAGGGCGTTGTCGGAGCCTCCTGGCAACCTGTTTTGGATTGACTCAATGTTGAAACGCATTACGGTAGCCGATCTGCGCATCGGTATGTACGTCCAGGAGTTTTGCGGATCATGGATGGATCATCCGTTCTGGAAGTCAAAATTTCTCCTCAATTCGCCTGAGGACCTGCATCGAATCCAGGTCAGCAGCATCGGCGAGCTGTGGATCGACGTCAGCAAGGGGCTGGATGTCGAGGTCGGCGCCGTTGCCAGTACCGAGGCCGAAGCGCAGAAGGAAGTCGAGGCCACGCTGATGGCGGCGGCAGAGCGTCGGCGCTCTCCGCCGGTGGTCGCCATGGATGTCGAGCTGGAGCGCGCCGCCAAGCTTTGCGCCCGCTCCAAGCAGGCGGTGATGAGCATGTTCGGCGACGCGCGCATGGGCAAGGCGCTGGATTTTGACCAGGCCGAATCGCTGGTCGAAGAAATTTCCGAGTCGATTCTGCGCCATCCTAGTGCGCTGATCAGCCTGGCGCGGCTCAAGCACGCTGATGAATACACCTACATGCATTCGGTGGCAGTGTGTGCCCTGATGATCGCCCTCGCTCGGCAGCTTGGTCTGGGCGAAGGGGCCGTTCGCGAGGCTGGCCTGGCCGGACTGCTGCATGACGTAGGCAAGATGGCCATCGATCAGGATGTGCTGAACAAGCCGGGCAAGCTCACTGATGCGGAGTTTGCGGCAGTACGTCGCCATCCTGAAGCCGGAGGTGAGATTCTCATGGCTGGCAAGCAGGTCAGTGCCCTGGTGCTGGATGTCTGCCTGCATCACCACGAAAAGATCGATGGCAGCGGCTACCCGTACGGCCTGCAGGGCGAGCAGATCAGCCTGTTCGCCAGAATGGGTGCGGTCTGCGACGTCTACGATGCCATCACCTCCAATCGCCCCTACAAGTCTGGCTGGGATCCGGCCGAGTCAATTCGCAAGATGGCCGAGTGGAAGGGGCACTTCGACGAAGGGGTGTTCCAGGCCTTCGTCAAGACCGTCGGCATTTACCCGGTCGGTTCGCTGGTGCGTCTGGAAAGCGGGCGTCTGGCGGTGGTGCTGGAGCAGAATGCCCAGTCGCTGCTGGTGCCCAAGGTCAAGGCGTTCTTCCTGACCAAGTCCAAGGTACAGATTCCACCGGTGGTCATCGACCTGAGCAAACCGACCGCACAGGATCGCATCGTCGGCCGCGAATCGGCGGCGGCCTGGGGCTTCGAGCATCTGGACGAACTTTGGAGTGGCATGCCTCAGCCGCGAGCCCGGCGGTAACGCTTTGTCATTCTTGCGGGGGAACACAGCGGGACTGGGGTAGTCGGATAACGGGACTTCCATTGCACAGGAGTGCCGACCTTGAAATACGCCCTGTTTCTGCTGGCAGCAGCAGTCAGCCTGCCGACCATGGCCAACCAGCAACCCGATCTTTACGGTCGCTACGAACTGATCAAGCTTCCCGCTCTCGGCCAGACCCTCAAGGCCAAGATGGACACCGGCGCCATGACCGCCTCGCTGTCGGCCAAGGATATCGAGCCGTTCAAACGCGGTGGTGAAGACTGGGTACGTTTCCGCCTGGCCGTCGAGGGCGCCGAAGACACCGTTTACGAGCATCCCCTGGTGCGCATCGCCGAGATCAAGAAGCGCGCTGAAGAGAGTGATGCCGAGATCAAGGAAGTTGCCTACTCGCAGCGTCCGGTAATCGAGATGCCGATCTGCCTGGGTGAAGAAGAACACACCATCGAGGTCAACCTGACCGACCGCAGCACCTTCAGCTATCCGCTGCTGATCGGTGCCAGCGCCATGCGCGATCTTGGTGCAGCCGTCGACCCGGCCGAGCGCTACACCCGCGATCGTCCCCAATGCTGAGTTAATTGTCGCATTTCGGAAAAGGCTGATACCCATTGGCCATTACACTCGTCGAGAGTGCCCAGTATCGACTTCCTTGCCCCCAGGGGCGCCGGGCCTGCTTTTTGCTGTATGCAATTCTTTGCCAGGCCTGTAGGCCCTTTAGGTCGTTGAGGTGTCGCTATGACGGGAGTACTCAAGCCGGGTGTACGGCTGCTGCAGCGTTTCAGTTTTGCCCACAAGTTTCAGCTGGTGTTTCTGTTGTTCGCGCTTCCGCTCGGTTACGCGCTGTGGGTCATCAGCAGTGACTACCTGTCACGCCTGCAATCCGTCGACTCCGAGGTGGAAGGTGCGCAAGCGCTGGAGCGGATGGCGCAGGTTCAGCACGAGCTGATTGCCCAGCGCACCCTGCTGGCGCGCTGGAAGGGCACCGAGAATGCCGCGCAAGGCCTGCTGCAGCAGCGCGAGGCCAGGCTCGACGAGGCCTTGCAACAGGCCGCCGAGCCACTGCAGAGCGACCTGATCAGCGATGAGGCGCGCCAGCATTTCCAGGCCTTGCTGGGCGAACGTGATGGTCTGCGAGCCGCCGGGCTGACCAAGGTTGCACTGCCCGACGCGCTGGAACGCTACCAGAAGGCACTGCTGTCGCTGATCGCCCTGCGTGAGCAGGTGGTGACCGACAGCACCCTGATTCTCGATCCGCGCCTCGACACCTACCTGATGATGGAGCAGATCACCTACATCATGCCGCGTCTGCTCGAGCAGCTTGGCACCTTCGCCGCTCAGGGCCATGGCGCCGTGGTCTCACAGCATTTCACCCTGCAGAGCCGCGTGCTGATTCGCGACCTGCGCCGCAGCCTCGATGAACAGCGCGCACAGCTGATCAAGGCGCAAACCACCCTGTCGCGCGAGGCGCCGCAGGCCATGCGTCAACTGAGCGCGCCCTTTGACGCCTCGCTCAAGGCGTTCGACGACTTCCTCACCCAGATCGACCGCGACATGTTCGAGACCAGCCCCATGGCGCTAACGCCCGAGCAGTTCGTGCAGCGTGTCGAGGCGCTGGAGAGCCAACTGCAGGGTCTGCAGCAAGCGCTCTATCAGCAGTTCAGCGCCAGCCTTGGTTACTACCGCCAGCAGGCGCTGCACTCGATGATCGAAGTGATCGGCGCCTTCATCGCGCTGACCTTGCTGGCGATGTACGTGCTGATATGTCTGAACGCCTCGATCCGCATCAGTACCGGCAACATCATCGAAGCCGCGCGTGGTCTGCGTGATGGCGACTTGCGCGTGCGCATGGAAGTCAACGGCCGTGACGACCTGGCCGCTATCGCCCAGGCGCTCAATACCGCAGTCGAGCAGATGCGCGACTCGCTTCAGGGCGTTAATCGCGAAAGCCAGCAACTGGACAGCACGGTGCAACTGCTTGGTGGCCAGGCGCGTGACGCCCTGGATGCCGTTGAGCAGCAGCAGGCACAGATGAGCCAGATCGCCACCGCCGCGACACAGATGGCCGCCACCGCACAGAGCGTGGCGCAAAGCTGCGAGCAGGCCGCGATGGAAGCGCAGCAGACCCGCGAGGTGGCGCTCGGCAGCAACCAGCGCAGTGAGCGCACCAGCGCCAGCATGCGCCACCTCAGCAGCCGTCTCGGCGACAGCGCCGCAGCGTTGCAGCAACTGCGCGAGCAGACCCAGCAGATCAATCGCGTGGTCGAAGTGATCAAGGGCATCGCCGAGCAGACCAACCTGCTGGCGCTCAACGCGGCCATCGAGGCCGCGCGCGCGGGTGAGGCCGGCCGCGGTTTCGCCGTGGTCGCCGATGAAGTGCGTTCGCTGTCCAAGCGCACCCAGGACTCGACCCAGGAAATCGCCCAGACGGTGGACAACCTGCAGCGCGTGGTCGGCCAGTCGGTCACACTGATGGAAGAGGCCTGCAGCCAGGCCGATGGCGATATCGGCAGTGTGCTGGCCATGGGCGACGAACTGCAGAACATCGTCGACTCAGTGCAGCGCGTGAGCGACCGCCTGGCGCAGATCGCCACGGCCGCCGAGCAGCAGGCAGCCACCGCCGATGAGGTCAGTGGCAATATCCAGCAGGTCGATCAGGCCGCCGGGCAACTGCTAGATGGTGCTCAGGCCGTGAGCAGCGCCGCCGAGCAACTGCGTCGAGGCAGCGAAGGGCTGGCGCGCAATACCGGACGATTCCGCCTCGACTGAGGCTGACCGCGGCGGCCAACTCTGCTAAAACCGGATAACAACAACAGGAGCCGCCCGCATGAAAACCGTCGCAGAGGTTATTCGCAATAAAGCCAACGCCTACGTTTACAGCGTCGACCGTGAGGATTCGCTGCTCGACGGTCTGCGTATCCTCGCCGAGCAAAGGATCGGTGCCTTGGTGGTGCTTTCCGGTGGGCGCCTGGTCGGCATCGTCAGCGAGCGTGACTACGTGCGCAAGGTGGCGCTGGCCGAGCGCTCGCTGCTCAACACCAAGATCAGTGAAATCATGACCAGCGACGTCATCAGCGTCGGCCCGCGTGACAGCGTGCAGTACTGCATGGAGCTGATGACCGAGCGCCGCCTGCGTCACCTGCCGGTGCTGGCCGAAGGCGAACTGATCGGCCTGCTGTCCATCGGTGACCTGGTCAAGGAAACCATTGCCGAACAGGCCGACCTTATCCGTCAGCTGGAACAATACATTCGCGGCGAGATTCCCTGAACGGGCTACGGGCGAGTGGCAAACCCTGTGGGAGGCGCTTTCGACCCTGGCATCCTGCTTCGTTCTACCTCCTGCATCCATGCAGTCGCAGCGGCGATTGTTGGCTAGGGCGGTTGTAACCCGCCAACCGTCGCCTGACGGCTTGCCCCTGTCCTACGCTATCGCCTGCTTGACGCATGATGCGGTCCCCGGCAGTCTGCCGCCGTCGCCCCACAGGTGCAGGACGCCCGATGCCGCAGATACTCATAGTCGAAGACGAAGCCGCGATTGCCGATACGCTGGTCTACGCCCTGCAGGCCGAAGGTTTTGTCACGCACTGGTCAAACCTTGGCGGTGAGGCCCTGACGCTGCTTGAAAACGGCGCCTTCGATCTAGTCATTCTCGACGTCGGCCTGCCCGATATCAGCGGCTTCGAAGTGTGCAAGCGGCTGCGCCGTTTCTCCGAGGTGCCGGTGATCTTCCTCACCGCGCGCAGCGAGGAGATCGACCGCGTGGTGGGCCTGGAAATTGGCGCCGACGATTACGTAGTCAAACCCTTCAGCCCGCGTGAAGTGGCGGCCAGGGTCAAGGCCATCCTCAAACGTGTGGCGCCGCGTGAGATGCCACCAGCCAGCGCGCCGGGCATCTTTCAGATCGACGATGCCGCTTTTCGCATCCACTACCACGGCCAGGCCCTGAGCCTGACCCGTCACGAATTTCGCCTGCTGCGCACATTGCTCGGCCAGCCGCGCCGGGTCTATTCACGCGAGCAACTGCTTGATGCCCTCGGCGTGGCCAGCGAGGCCGGCTACGAGCGCAATATCGATAGCCACATCAAGAGTGTGCGCGCCAAGCTGCGCGCCATCGCCCCGAGCGAAGAGCCGATCCAGACTCATCGGGGCCTGGGCTACAGCTACGAGCCGGAGGCCTGAGTCATGCCACTTGGCGTGCGCATATTCCTCGTCTACTTCCTCTTCGTCGGCCTGGCCGGCTGGTTCGTGCTGAGCACGGTGATGGATGAGATTCGCCCCGGCGTACGCCAGAGCACCGAGGAAACTCTGGTCGACACCGCCAACCTGCTGGCGGAGATCCTGCGTGACGAGGTCAAGGCCGGCACCCTTGGCCAGGGGCGTTTGCACGAGGCGCTCGAGGCCTATGGCCGGCGTCAGCCGCAGGCGAGCATCTGGGGACTGACCAAAGCCGAGGTCAACCACCGCATCTACGTCACCGACGATGAGGGCATCGTTCTGCTCGACTCCACCGACCAGGCGGTCGGCCAGGACTACTCGCGCTGGAACGACGTGCTGCTGACCCTGCGCGGCCAGTACGGCGCCCGCTCGACCCGCGAGGACCCGGAAGACCCCGACTCCTCGGTGATGTACGTCGCCGCCCCCATCAGAGATGGCGAGCGGATCATCGGCGTGGTCTCGGTGGCCAAACCCAACCGCACCCTGCAGCCCTATATCGAACGCTCGCAAACGCGCCTGGGTTGGCTCGGTGCCGGGTTGATCGCCCTCGGCCTGTTGATCGGCGCGGCGCTGTCCTGGTGGCTCAGCGCTGCACTGGGCAAGCTGACTCGCTATGCCCAGGCCGTCAGCGAAGGGCAGCGAGCCGAGGCGCCCAATGTGCGTGGCGGCGAATTGCGACAATTGGCCGTGGCGGTCGAGCGCATGCGCACCGAGCTGGAAGGCAAGGCCTACGTCGAGCGCTACGTGCACACCCTGACCCACGAACTGAAAAGCCCGTTGGCCGCCATCCGTGGCGCCGCCGAACTGCTCGACGGCGACATGCCGGCCGAGCAACGCCAGCGTTTCGTGGCCAATATCCAGCAGGAAAGCGCGCGCCTGCAGAACCTCATCGAACGCCTGCTGCATCTGGCGCAGGTGGAGCAACGCCAAGGCCTGGAAGAGCGGGTGACTGTGCCGCTGGCGCCACTGGTGGACGAACTGCTACAGGCGCAACAGGCGCGCATCACCGCCGGCAATCTGAACATCGAACTGGTTGTGCCAGCGGGCCTCAGCCTGCGCGGCGAGCGCTTCCTGCTGCGCCAGGCACTGGCCAACCTGTTGGACAACGCCCTCGACTTCACCCTGCCCGGAGGGCTTATCCGCTTCACCGCAGAACGCCAGGGCGAGCGCGTGACGCTGCGCTTGTTCAACCAGGGCGAAGCCATCCCCGACTACGCATTGGCCCGCCTGACCGAGCGCTTCTACTCGCTCCCGCGCCCCAACGGCGGCCGCAAGAGCACCGGGCTTGGCCTGAACTTCGTGCAGGAGGTGGCCGAGCTGCATGGTGGCGAGTTGCAGATCGGTAATGTCGAAGGTGGCGTGGAAGTGAGCCTGACGCTACCCGCGTAGGGTGCGCCGCGCGCACCGGCTGCCTCGTGGGGGCCTCAGCCGCGACGGGCACCGGGCTCGCGTAGGATGGGTTGAGCAACGCGAAACCCAGGCTACTTGCTACCCACGCAGGGTGTTTTACATCCTATGGAGATGAAAAAGGCACTGCTTGGACGTAAGACTATTTTTTTGCACGCCTGGACTTTCTGTTGCGTACGACTTTGGCTTTCAGCGGTGCAGTTTGCTCCGGCTGGATTGGCGTTACGATGATTTGGCTGTGATACCAGTATCTACCTGTGTAGTAAGCCAGGGGGACGGATAGAACTACCAAGTCGGCCGATAGCTCTTCGGCTGTAAACCACTGGGCTAGAAGGCCGCAGGCAAATAATGTAGCCGCAAATGCGAGTCCTATCTTGAATGCATGCTTGGCATTGGACGACAAGGGGGCTTTGCAATGTGTGCAGGCAGAAAGAGTGCCTGGGTCGCTTATGCTGTTTTGTTCATTGCATAACGGGCAGTTGAACTCATAGTCATGCTGTTCTTCGGTATGGAGGTAGGGGTTGTAGTCCATGGTTACGTGTGGTCTTTCCTTGGGATAGGGGGGGCGATAAATAAGTTTTCCCTTTTCACTCGGCGGTTGCATTCAGTTTTTGCCGCCGCCTATCCATTTCTGAGGAAGTCGCGCTGCAGGTCAGATAGAAGAAAGGCTTCCCATAAGGTTATTGAACCATTGCCTAAGCTGTCACTTATGAAGAAGCCTATGTCCGTTGCTGCCAGCACCGGATTCTGTTCTTCCTGGAGCTTGCCGCAGAGTTCATCGATATTCATAAAGGGCTAACGTTTGGTTAAGGGGCGGGCTTTAGTCAGTCCCAGTGAGCGAAACGAACGGTTTGAACAGAACAGGCCGGATATACGAATGCAACCGCGCTGACGATAGCTGCAAAAGCAAAGCTTTGCTTACTGCCTGTGGGGAGAGCCCATATATTTTGTTAGGTAAGCGCGCTCGGGTTATTTTTTTGATGCAGCGTGTAGCTTTAATGACTTGAAGAAAACGCTGGCATCCTGCTGCATGTTAAGGGGGATTTTGCTTTCTGTTCCTGAGTACGCGAATGACAGGGATACTACTTTATTGCTAGGTTCAGGGATTGGGCACTCAATCATTTTCACGATTCTGTAAGTGGTGTGAGTCCCTTCTTTTTTCTGGCGAGGATATACTGTTTCCCAGTGATTTGAGATGCAGTCCATCTCAAGAAACTCCTCTCGTTTGTAGTTGAAGCTTATCAATAGTTCGCGGTTGGCTTCTCCGATGGAAAATCTAGATAAGCGTTTACCTGAATGATCCATGATTTGCTCAATTCTATTTATCTCCGAGGTGACAGTGGAGATTCTTAGTTCAAGAAAAGATGTGTAATAAGGAGGTAAGCTTGTTTGATGTGTAAAAATTAGTTTATTTTCTTCTGATTCATGCAGCTTCCAGTTTGGATTGGTTGGAGCGGTAATGCTGGCTGCATCGAGGAGATTGTAGATTTCACTCGCATGTGTTGGCAGGGCGAAGAATATAGCTGTGATGATGATTATATATTTTAAGGTGTTCACGTTTATGGCTCTGCTTGTCCAACGAGGTTATAGAAAAACTAAATGGCAAATTTTACGACTGCGATTCTGGCTATTTTAGCCAAAAATCAGCACCCTCTTGAAGTCTAACGTTTGGTTTAGGGGGCGGACTTTAGCTCGTGCCAGTGAGTGAAACGAACGGTTTGAACCATTTGTTATGCTTGTAGCTTGCAGTCTGGCGGCGCCTTATTGAAACAGCTCTGATAGCTTAAAAACAAAGCCAGCAGCCATAAAAATTAATATAAATGCAGCATAGCCATGTTGTCTTTTTTTGATTTTTTCAATCGCCATAAAGCCGAATATTGCGGTGAAAATACTTATGCCGATATAGGGGTGATTGGCGTCTATTTCGGCCGCCCACTGTGGTTTGGTGGTCCTCAGATACAACACGTAAACTATTGCGGCTATTAAAAATAAGATCAGCAGTTCTATGAGGGTGAAGCTGTTTTTCTTCATATGCATAGCGTTTGGTTAAGGGGCGGGCTTTAGCCCAATGTCATCAACCTAAGCCGCTGCTCTGCCCAAGGCAAGCTCCCCGAAGCGGCCAGCCGCCATGGCCGTCGGGCGATGACCAGGCCTCTGTCACTCAATCAGGCGGCCTAGCTAGGCTGACG